>OKVH01000187.1_pt1 | contig 35729 bp, 29 predicted proteins | sample 1604791 | NCBI WGS metagenome assembly OKVH01 (sample SAMN01760919, study PRJEB22395) | human gut metagenome | reverse complement strand
TCGGGAAGGAGAAATGAGCGTTTGATGCAGAACAAGGACAAAATTAACACGCCGGGCACAGACTATACGAACGCAGCCAAACAGGGTACGGTGGTTGCTCTCGGCATGTTTGACGGAATGCATGTCGGTCACAAGAAGATAATTGACGCAACCGTTCTGATAGCGCGGCAATCCGGACTTGTTCCTGCTGTGTTTACGTTTAAAAATCATCCGCAGGAGCTTTTCGGCAAAAAAGTTCTTCGGCTTTGCAGCAATGAAACCCGCGCCGCTCTTATGCGCAGGCAGGGCATTGAGCTGGTTGATGAGGTTGAGTTTACAAGTGCGATTCGCGACCTTTCCGCAGAGAGTTTTATCCGAATGCTTGCCGAAAGATTGAACCCAAAGATTATTGTTGCCGGGTTTAATTACACTTTCGGAAAGAAAAAGCAGGGGAACAGCGAGACACTTCAAAGGCTTTGCCAAAAATACGGAATCAAAACGGCGATTATTCAGCCCGTGCTTTTGGGGCGCGAGCCTGTTTCAAGCACGAGAGTTCGAAACATGATAACATGCGGGAACGTTCAGGATGCACAGCTCCTTTTGGGAAGAGCTTATGCCCTTGACGGCATAATCGTTCAAAACAGGCGTATAGGAAGGACGATTGGCTATCCGACGGCGAATATTGAACCCGATTCCGCCCGCGTGATTCCCGCGGACGGGGTGTATGTGAGCATGGCACGCGTCAACGGCGACATAATGCCTGCCTGCACGAACATCGGAACGAACCCGACTGTCGGCGGAACAAAACGCACGATAGAAACGCATATTTTTGACTATGACGAGGATATTTACGGACTTCCGATGACGGTATGTTTCGTTAAAAAAATCCGCGATGTCAAAAAGTTTGAATCGCTGGACGCTCTTAAGGAGCAGATTCGGATTGATGCGGGAATTGCAAGGACATATTTCGGCTGCTGATGCACGGTATGCGGTTCTTAAAAATGCATTCCTGCGGTCGATTTAAGTTCTGAGCCTGATTAAAATGCGGTAACTGAAAGGGAAAACTATGATAACTGTGCTTCTGTCCGTTTTTTGCCTCATTGCGGGTTATCTTCTCGGCAGCATAATGAGTGCGGTGAAGATTGCACGAAGCAAAAGCACGGATATCCATGCCTGCGGAAGCGGCAATGCAGGTTCAACAAATGTATTGAGAACCTTCGGCTGGAAATGGGGGCTTATCTGTTTGGCGAGCGACAGTGCGAAGGGTGCGGCAAGCGTCGGCGTGGGTTACGCCGCTGCGGCAATTGCTCCGGCACTGTTTTCGAATTATGTCATGCCCGAAAATCTGAGCGGAATACTCGGCTGCATAGGGCTTTTGGGTGCAATACTCGGGCATTTGCTGCCTGTTTTTTATGAGTTCCGCGGAGGGAAATGCGTTGCGGTCGCGCTTGGTGGTCTGCTTGTGCTGTCCCCGGTTCAGCTGCTCATTGCTGTCGGTTGTGCGGTTATTCTTATTGCAATAACAAAAATGGTTTCCGTAGGCTCTGTTGTCGGCACGATAATCGCGACTGCCCTTGTGATTTACCGCAACCGGGGCAATATTCCGCTGATGCTCATTGCTGTTGTGATTGCCGCTGTTGTCATCACTGCTCACCTTCCGAATATCAGGCGGATTATGGAGGGCCGCGAGAGACGGCTCGAAAAAATCGAGTGGGAGAAACAGCAGACTGAAAAAGAAGAAACGTGCGGCAGCCGTCAAAATGACCAAAACTCCGCAAACGAGTCCTGATAAGCTGCGCTTAATTGTGAACCCGAACGCCGCACTGATTAAGCTTTGTCTGTTAAACCGATATTGAAACGCCGTTCCGAAAACGTAAGTCGGGCGGCTTTTTATTTTGAATACGATGCGAATGCATGGCGACGACGGCCTGCAAAACCATATTGAACTTGCAAAAAACGAACTTTTTTATTCCAAGGCGCGGCGGCACGTTTGAGTTGTGTTCACGCCGCAAATAATGTATCAGGAGGCCGATTCATGCAAATTATTGCACTCACGGGAAAAACATATTGAATATATTGCATGAACGTGATATAATTGTCATTCCGAAAAGGGCGATGAATCGGTACGGAGGAGAATCATTATGATAGATTACCATGTACACACGAATTATTCGGCAGATGCATCCGCAACAGTGACGGAGCAGCTTGAAGCCGCCGCCGAGCGCGGATTGAGTGAGATTTGCTTCACGGATCATGTTGATTTCGATAACGGCGATAAGTCAATGCAGCCATCGGATCTCGGTGCATTGCGAGAACAGCTTTTGCCTTACAACGGACTGTATAAAGGAGTGCGCATACGCCGCGGAGCGGAAGTTGCTCTGAACGACGGGAACTGCGCCGAAAAAGCACGGCAGTACATCGCGCCGCATGACCTCGATTTTATTATCGGTTCAATACATGTTGTGGGCGGATTTGATGTTTACTATCCGGAATATTACATCGGAAAAACAAAACAGGATGCATACCTTTCCTACCTTCAGACGATTCTCACAGGTATTAAAACCTGCGATTACATGAACATACTTGGTCATTATGACTTCATTGCAAAGTATTCGCCGTATGAGGACAGGCGAATGACGCTTGATGTTTCAAAAGAGCTTTTTGCGGAGATTTTTTCATATCTTGCAAAAAACGGAAAGGGAATTGAAATCAACACTTCGGCATGGTGGGATGATCCCTGCTGGGGTGAGGATGTATTAAAGCTTTACCGCGATCTCGGCGGTCAATATATAACAACAGGTTCCGATGCACACAGAAGCGACAGGGTCGCAAAGCGCATAAAGGAGGCGGAGAAACTTGCAGCGGCGGCAGGCATTCCGCTGATTGCGACGTTCCAAAGAATGAAACCGATATTCCATCCGCTCGGAAGCATTTGATGCGAATGCACTTAATCGCGCGGATGCCGGTTTGGGCAGCTTTCGTAAACAGCAGGGACTGATCCTTTGCTGCAGCGCATGACTCGGCTGAAATTTTGAACTCAGCTGAAAACGGAAAACATATTGTTAAACCTGAAAGGATGCAAGTTGACAGAAAACGGTTCGCAACTGAATGAAAACCCGCCTGAAACACTGACGGTGCATTCCGCTCTTGAACGCTGCGTGGATTATATCGGCAGGGTTGATATTGATTTTATCTGCGCGCTGGCGCGGGTCGATAAAGCGGAAGCATTTCAATCTCTCAAGGGTGCGATTTACTATGATCCCGAAAAGAGCTGTTTTGTTACTGCGGAGGAATACCTTTCCGGAAATATTATGAAAAAGCTTGCTGCCGCAAAATCGGCACTTGAGCAGCAGGCTGAAACCGCAAAAACGGCAGGGGATGAATCTAATACCCGAAAGCAAATGCCGGATGATTGGGATTTTTCGGAAAATATCTCTGCGCTTGAGGTTGTGATGCCGCCCGTTGTGCAGCCGGGGCAGATAAAGGCGTCAATGGGCAGTCCGTGGATTCCCGCTTGGGTATACCGTGATTTTATAATTGCTTTAATCGGTATCCGTTCCGCTTCCGGAAAGCCGAAAATCAGCGTTGAATACATTCGCGCCGCAAATCATTATATAATTCACGGAAAAAAGCATTTCACGGACTTTACGCGTGCAAAACTTACTTACGGCACGGAACGCATGAACGCTTTTGAGATTATAGAGCGAATGCTCAATTCGCGCGAAATTGCCGTTTACGATACATATATTCCTTACGGCAAGGAACAGCAGGTTCGCCGTGTCAACAAAGCCGAAACTCTGCTTGCGCAGGAGAGAGCGCGGCAGATTGCGGAAAGATTCTCATTCTGGCTCTTCAGGGATGAGCCGAGAAGAAGTCAATTGCTTAACTACTACAACGAAAACTTCTGTGCGATCCGTCCGCGGCATTTTGACGGCAGCAGAATGCTCCTTCCGGGCAAAGATCCGAACATTAAGCTGCAAAAGCATCAGCTGGATGCCGTGAAAAGAATCGTGCATTCAAAAAATATCCTGCTGGCGCATCAGGTCGGCGCGGGCAAAACCTATGTCATGGCGGCAGCGGCAATGGAAATGCGCCGGCTTGGCATTTCAAAACGCAATCTGTTTGTTGTTCCGAATAATATTCTCGAACAATGGCATTATGAGTTCACCCGGCTTTATCCTGCGGCGGAGGTCATTGTAATTGAACCGAAAAGTTTCACTCCCGCAAACAGGAACCGCGTTTTGAAACAGATCATTGAAAGCGACTGTGACGCGATAATCATGGGTTACGGCAGTTTTTCGCTTATCCCGCTTTCGCGCGGGGAGCGTGAACGCGAATTGAACGCACACCTTGCGCAAATTGCGGAGTCCATGCGCAGTGCAGTGTACAGCGATGCATATATCGTGCTGAACAGATTTGCGTCGCGTATTGAACACAGGCTGCAAAAGCTCTGGGAGGAGGAACAATCTCTTCCGAAGGGTGCTGTTTTTTTCGATGACCTCGGGATCGACACGATATTTGTTGACGAAGCGCATAATTTTAAAAACATCAGTATTGAAACCAAACACGGCAGTCTGCCGGGGCTGAACCCGAAGGGCTCGAAAAAGTGCGATGATTTGATGGCAAAACTCCGCTATATACAGCGCACGCATGACGGACGGGGTGCTGTTTTTGCAACAGGAACCCCGATCACAAACTCCGTTTCGGACATGTACACGATGCAGCGGTACCTCGGCTATGAACATATGGACGAGCTGAATCTGCTTGAGTTTGACAATTGGGTCAAAATGTTTTCCGAGGTTACGGAAGAATTCGAAGTTGAGGCGAACGGTATAGGCTATCGGCTGCGCCGCAGGCTCAGCAGGTACTATAACCTGCCCGAACTGTCGCTGCTGTTTTCGGATATTGCGGATTTGTATTTTACTCCGGAAGATGATAAAAGGATTCCGCATAAGGTGAATTATATCAATTGTACCGTTCCGGCAAGCGAGTCCCTCAGAAAGTATATTGAGGAGCTTGCGGTGCGCGCAGAGGCGGTAAAGAGCGGCAGCGTTGCCCGAACGGAGGACAACATGCTGAAAATCACGACGGACGGCAGAAAAGCCGCTCTCGACATGCGTCTTGTTAACCCCGAGGAGCCTGATAATCCGAATTCAAAACTTAATACATGCGTTGAAAATGTGTTCAGAATCTGGAGTGAACGCGATAAACTGACCCAGCTTGTGTTCCTTGACCAAAGCACGCCGAAGGACGGGTTCAATCTTTACGACGATATAAAACAAAAGCTTATCCTGCGCGGTGTGCCCGCGGATGAAATTGCGTTCGTTCATGATGCTGTAAACGACGCAATGCGAACAACGCTTTTTAACAAAGTTCGCAAGGGACGCATACGTGTGCTTATCGGTTCAACTTTCAAACTCGGCATCGGTGCGAACGTTCAAAACAATCTGCTTGCGGTGCATCACCTTGATATTCCGTGGCGTCCGTCGGATGTTACCCAGCGTGAAGGCCGAATGCTGCGTCAGGGCAATCGGAATGATGAAGTAATGATATATCGCTACATCACAAACGGGAGCTTTGATGCTTATTCGTGGCAGCTTCTTGAAAACAAACAGCGATTTATATCTCAAATTGTAAACGGTGATTGCCCGAGCAGGAGCGGTGACGAGGTTGATGAAGTTGTGCTCACATACAGCGAAGTCAAGTCACTCGCCGTCGGAAACCCGCTCATAAAGCGGAAGATTGAGCTTGAAACGGAGCTTCAGCGCAAACTTGTTTTGAAATCAAAGCATGAGCGCGCAAGGACAGAAGCGGCGGAGCAGCTTTTGCAGTTGCCGGCAAAGAACAGCGAATTGCTGAAACTGCGCGACATTCTTCAAAAAGATATGCTTCTTGCGGAACAAAACACCGGCGAGGGGTTTTCAATGATGCTTGCGGGCGAGAATTATACACGGCGGCGCGATGCGGGCGAAAGGCTGATAGAGCTGCTTGCGGAACATGCATTTATACGTGAGGAAAAGCGAATCGGCACATATCGGGGGTTCAAACTCTTTCTTGCGAACGATATTTCGGGGGCAAGGCGAATCTTTCTGCTCAAGGGCAGTGGGACCTATCGTTCCGATTTAAGCGAAAGCGCGATGGGCATCATTGCAAGGCTTGATAACGTTGTTAACGGCCTTAAAACACGGCTTGAAGCTACACTCGGCAGCATAGAGCGTATGGAGCAGGACGAGGCGGAGCTGCGTTCGGAGTCTGAAAAACCGTTCCCGTTTGAAACGGAACTTACGGAACTGCGCCGTGAGCTGAAAAGGGTCAACGGCGAACTCGGAATGCTGTAAATTTGGATGATATATAAAATAACAGTCGGCTGATTGTTGATTACGGAGGAAAAAATGCAAAATCAGCACAATTATTCCGTTGATGATATAAAGGTAATGGAAGGTCTGGAGGCGGTTCGTGTCCGTCCGGGCATGTATATCGGCAGCACCGGAAGCAGGGGTCTGCACCATATGCTTTGGGAAATCGTTGATAATGCCGTTGATGAAGCGGCAAACGGGTTTGCAACGACCGTCAGCGTTACAATTAACAGGGATAATTCCGTGGTTGTCGAGGATAACGGCAGGGGAATCCCCGTAGGCATTCATGAAAAGCTGCATGTGTCCGGCGTTGAAGTTGTTTATACTCAACTCCATGCGGGCGGAAAATTCAACAACGATTCATACGGGTTCTCGGGCGGATTGCACGGTGTCGGTGCATCGGTTGTTAACGCGCTTTCCGAATACGTTGAGGTTGAGGTTGCAACGGGCGGAAAGCTGTATTCAATCAAATTCCACAGCTATGAAGATTCGGACGGCAACATGCATTCCGGAATTCCTGTCGCGCCGCTTGCCGAGGTCGGAAGGACGCGGCGGCAGGGCACAAGGGTAACATTTTTGCCGGACAAACGCGTTTTTGAAACGATTGAAATGAATTCCGAAGTCGTTGCAAAACGCCTGCGCGAGCTTGCGTACCTGAACAAAGGGGTAACGTTCAAATTCACCGACAACAGACTGAAGGACGAAAATAAGAGCCGCGAGTACAAATACGACGGCGGCATTGTGGATTTTGTGTGCTATCTTAACAGTGAAAAAACCCCGCTGTATAAAGAACCGATATACTTCCGCGGAATGCGCGGCACGGGCAAAGATGCAATCATCGTTGAAATTGCAATGCAGCATAACGATGGCTATACCGAAAGCATCTTTTCATATGTCAACAATATTCCGACGACCGAGGGAGGTACGCATGAAACCGGATTTAAGTCCGCTCTGACCAAGGTCATGAACGATTATTGCCGTCGAACCGGAATCCTGAAGGAGAAGGATGCGCCGCTGCCGGGTGAGGATTTCCGCGAGGGACTCACGGCAGTCGTGTCGCTTAAAATGAGTTCGATTCAGTTTGAAGGGCAGACGAAAACAAAACTCGGCAATACCGAAGCGCGTACGGCGGTTGAAGCTATTGTTATGGACGAGTTGACACCGATACTTGAAAACCTTAAGAATTCGGATCTTGCCGCCGCAATTGCGGACAAAGCGGTTAAGGCGGCAAAAGCGCGTGAAGCTGCAAGAAAAGCAAAAACCATGGCGCGTGAAAAGTCCAAGCTTGAAAACGCACCTCTCGTCGGCAAGCTTTCAAGCTGCACGGGCAGAACACCGGAGCAAAACGAACTCTTCATCGTTGAAGGCGATTCGGCAGGCGGCAGCGCAAAGCAGGGCCGTGACAGACGGTTCCAGGCAATACTGCCGCTGCGCGGCAAACCGTTGAATGTTGAAAAAAGGCGCATTGAGCAGGTGCTTGAAAATGACGAATGCCGCTCCATCATAACCGCCCTCGGAACCGGCATAGGCGAGGATTTTGAGCTTAAAAACCTTAAGTATCATAAAATCATCATTCTCTCCGATGCCGATCAGGACGGTGCGCATATACGCGCTCTGCTTCTTACGTTCTTCTATCGCTACACAAAAGAACTGATAACGGGAGGGCATGTTTACATGGGTATGCCGCCTCTTTACAAGGTTCAAAAGGGAAACAATGTTACGTATGCCTATGACGATGAAGAACTTGCCCGAATTACGAAAGGCATGAAGGGGTACACCTTGCAGCGGTATAAAGGCTTGGGTGAAATGAATCCGGAGCAGCTTTGGGAAACGACGCTTAACCCGGAGAACCGTTCACTTGTGCGGGTAACGATTGAAGACGCGGCGTATGTAGAACACCTTGTAACGCTTTTGATGGGAGACAAGGTTGCTCCCCGCAAGGAGTACATCACCGAACATGCGAATTTCAACCGTGTGGATTCTTTTGAGGACAAAATCGGTTGATGTTGAAGTTTAACACCGCTTCGGAGTACAACGCGATACACAATTCAGATTGATTAGTGCAGCCTGCGGTCAATCAAAACCGAACAACAAACAAAAAGCATCCGAAAGCAGCGGAACTGCACGGATGCTTTTGGATATTTATCCGAAACAAAAAACTAAACGATTTGAAAAATATAAAACTTCAGATAATCCGTCTCGGGTACATTCCAAAGAATCGGGTGATCAGGAGCCTGCTGACGCGCTTCGATTTGACGCAGCTGAACCCCTGCATCCTCTGCGGCATTGTGAAGCATCTTACGGAAAAGCTCATCGGTCATGAAATGCGAACATGAGCAGGTTGCAAGATAGCCGCCGCGCGGAAGGAGTTTCATTGCTTTTGCATTGATGGCTTTATAGCCCTTTACCGCACTGCCGATCGTATCCCGACTTTTGGTGAAGGCGGGCGGGTCGAGTATTATGTAATCATAACCGTGTTTGCGATTGGATTCCATATCGGTCAGAAGATCAAAGACATCGGCGCAAACGAAATCCATTCTGCCCGAAAGCCCGTTCAGCTCCGCATTTCTGCGCGTTTTTTGGATTGCATCCGCAGAAATATCAACGGCAGTGACATGCTTTGCACATGCAGCGGCGGCGTTCAGTGCGAATGCGCCCGTATGCGTGAAACAATCGAGAACCGTTTTGCCGGCAGCAATCTTTGCAGCGGCACGACGGTTATATTTCTGGTCAAGGAAAAAGCCCGTTTTTTGTCCGTTGATAACGTCGATTTCGTATTTGATGCCGTTTTCTTCAATCATTACCAATCCGCTGTCCGGTGCGGGAGGCAGGAGATCACAGCTGATAAAGCCCTTGTGCTGAGTCAGACCTTCCTTTTCGCGTATGGCGACATCGTTTCTTTCGCAAACGGCCCGAATATTAATGCCGAACTCTTTGAATACTTCAATAAACAGCGGAAACAGGCGGGATTTAAGCATTTCGGTGCCGAGGGAGAGAATTTGAAAAACAAGAACATCTCCGAAGCGGTCCACCGTCAGCCCGGGAAAACTGTCGGCCTCACCGAAAATAATTCGACAGCAGTCAAAATCGCTGCCCATGACCGTTTGGCGGTACTCAAGCGCGTAACGAATTCGCCTGCGGAAAAAGTCATCGTCAAACCTGTCGTTCGCATTGCGTGAAAAGATGCGAATGCGAATTTTGGAATTGTCATTTATGAACCCGGTTCCGATGAACCGATCCTTTTTTGTATAAACATCAACACGCCCGCCGTTCGTATAATCACCGTCAACGGAAAGCACCTCCTCCGCATAAACCCACGGGTGCCCGCCTTTGAGTGCGCGTTCCGCCTTTTCGGATACTTTTGCTTTCGGATACATTCGCATTATTAACAAACCAACCTCTCTGCCGCATTCGGCAAAACTGTTTGTTGAATATAACACAATCGGGCGTGGATTTCAAGTGCGGTTTCAACTTGCCGTGCCTGCACAGCGAAAAAACAGTCGCAAGTGTTTGTTCTGCCTTGATTTGCGGCAGATGCGCCGTATCAGTCAGACAGTGTCGGTTCGAAAGGTTCAACGGCGGAGCAGCTTATCTCATATGCAGTGCGCATTTCCTCCGTTCCGTCTTCAAAAACTTTTTTATATTCGCGGCTTTGCAGCCTTCCGATAACGTGCATTCCGATGCCGACCTTCATATCCTGCAAATACCTTGCGTTTCGTCCCCATGCGATACAGGGCAGATAGTCGGATTTGCCGTACCGCCTGTTGACTGCAAGCAGAACATCCGCAATTTCGCGCAAAAAAGGAGTCGTTCTGTATATTACGGACTTGCAGATGTATCCGAACAGTTCAACTTCGTTTTTGTACGCAAAAACATCGGTTTCATCCGCCGAAGCAGGAATGAATTCACGTGCAAACACGGTGATGATAAGTCTGCTGCCTTTTTCAGTCTGTTGATTATAGGAACGTATCTGTCCTTGGACATGAAAATACATACCGTGTTCAACAGGGATGCCGCCGAGCAGTCGTTCGCTGACGGTGACAGGTATTTTATCCTCGGTTCCGCTCAATCTTTGAACGGTGAGCACAAGCTTGAAAAAAGCCTCTCCGTAAATTGTATGACTGTATTCCGGGCCGTCCGTAACCCTGCCTGAAAGACTGATGCTGTTGTTTGTATCCGGCATATTGCCCTCCGTAAGTTCGAGTATCACTGAATAAGCGCGTTTTTTAAAAAACAAGGTAAAGTTCCTTTGCTTTTTCTGAAAACGATGCCGTACAGTGGCCTGTTTAAATTCTATTCAACGATATTCAAAATAGACTTGTTGATTTGGCCTTATGCATATGATAGAATAGCGCGAGAAAAGAACAGGGCGGGAGAAATATGAAAAATACGAAACGGGATGAAACCTTTTTGCGGGAAACGAGGCATGTTATCGAGCGGCATATCGAGCTGTATCCGAAATGTGAGCCGGACGACATAGTAAAGCTGCTTTATCAAAGCGAATTCGGCTGCGGGCATTTTGTGCGCAGCAAAGAGATCGCGGGGGAGTATCTGAAGAGGGAGTATGAAGCGTGTATGCTGACAACGAAAGCCGCCGCTGCCGGGGAACACCCTTTGACGGATGAAACAGGCAGGATGTTCGTTCGGGTGCACCTTGAACCTTTGGCACGGTACAGGATTCCGCTCTCAAGGCTTGCGGAGCTTTTTGTGCGTTCATCGGAGGTTCGAACGGGTTCAACGGACGGAATGCTGAAAAAGCTCAGCTTGCTGAAAGAAATCTGCCGGCAGGGGAAAACTCCGTTTGACGAAGAAACGCTGTCGGCTTTTCTTAAGAAATACGTTGCGGCGGGCTGCCCGGCAATACATCACAGCGAGACTTACCGTCGGCTTTACCATCCTGCGTATCGCGTGATTTGCAGAGAATTCCTTCCCGAACTAATCGGCGGAGAATGCGCAGGTTCGGAACCTGAAATTCATATTTAAGACTCAAACAAAAACTGAATTTAAGAAGAAGTTTAAACAAAAGGCACAGCCGAAACGCAATTGCGGGCGGCTGTACCTTTGTTTTTTACAGAGAATGATACGGCAAAAGAAAGAATGATGAAAAACGATCAGATTTCAACATTGCCGTTGCCGGGGCGTGCACAGGTGATTTCAAGATTGCCGTTGCGCTCACGAAGCTTGTCGATAAACTCTTTTTCTTTCCGCGCATCACGCAAAGTGATCTGGTAGGTGAGCTTGAACAGGCTGCCCATGTTGGTGGTCTTAACACGGATGAGCTCATGGCGGGAAGTGTATGTGCTGAAAATATCATTGAAAACTTCATCATAGCTGAGACTTTCGGGAATGACAATCTTGAGGTCGCGCTCTGCGGAACCCGCTTTGCCGAAATTGATGCTCGCAAGCGCAATGTCAACCAAAATAACGAATACGGCAAGGATGACCGCAATTGCAATATAACCCATGCCTGTTGCAAGGCCGACAGCCATTGCGAGAAAGATACTTGTTATTTCACGTGCGGAAGCGGGGGCGGAACGGAAACGGACAAGGCTGAAAGCACCTGCAACAGCAATGCCTGCGCCGAGCTGTCCGTTAACAAGGGCGATAATCGTTTGAACTATCATCGGCAGAAGCACAAGGGAGACCGAAAGGCTCTTGGAGGGACGATTTCTGTATCGACTGCAAACGGCGATGAGAACGCCCAATGCAAGAGAAACAAGCAGGCAAACAATAAACCCGCCTGCGGTCAAGGTGCTTGTGGTGGAGAAAATACTGTCGATAACGTTGTTAAGCATAGTGAAAAATCCTTTCGTTTATGGATGAAAACATTGGGCACGGAACGATACCGGATCGTTCAGCCGCAATATGCAGCACCGCGTTTTTGAGAAAGAATGCGGTTAAGTTCGATGTTATACGCAGTTGCGTATTTTGAGAAGCTTGTCGGAAAGATCCTGTGTTCATCAAGGAGTGCGGCAAGCCAAAGCGGCAGAGTGTGCGGAGTTTTAAGCTCCATTATGCATTTGCCTGCGGGCAGAATGGGGTCGCCGTACGTGCCGCTTAACAGGTCGAGGTTGTGCGTTCTGTAGCGCAGATTTTCGTCGATTGTCAGTCTCAAATCCCCGACGCCGTTTTCCGCATAGGCAGTGCGTTCGCAAAATATTCCGAAAGACGGCCTAAGCTCCGGATAAAAGCGGAGCGCATAATCAATTTCACGCGCAATTTGCTTGTCGGGGCAGGGCGCATCACCGCAGAGAAACTCCATTGCATCGGCATAGGGCATTTCGATTCGGCGCTTATACACAACACCTTTGTATTTCTTCTTAAGCTCAATAAAAGCGTTCGATTCTGCCGACGGAGTGCCGTAGCATCGCAAGCGGAGCTTTTCCTTATAAATCGGATGCTCTATAGAGGCACGAATCAGCCGCATGTCGGCAGTGTCAAAATAAATGCTGCTGACAGTGCTTTTTCCGTAAGAATCAACATGCATATGCTGCAAAAGCACGGGCAGCATTGCGGCGAACTGCTTGTCCGAAACAATATACTTTTTCTCAATACGGGTAAAAATGTTATCAATTTTAACCGTTTGCAATGTCACAACCTCCGTTTCTGCCGAAATGCACCGGATGCGGAGCATTTCAGAATAATCCCGCTCGGCACAACGGCGGAGCGGGCGGTGAGACCATTCTCGCATTACCAATATTATACCACTGAAACAGGGAGACCGAAAGACAAAAAGGGCTCTTTTAACGGCAAATATTGTATATAGTACTTTGAAAACGGTCAAACAATGCTTAGTCGGGAAGATTGTCAACAAAAATTCATAATATATCGAGCCAGATTCCCATAGGCAATTTTGCGAATGTCCGCATCGCTCAAGCCCATGCGGCTCAGCTTGTTCGCAATCAACGGCAGTCCGCTGCTGTTTTCAAGCCCGTCGATATAGCGGTTCATGCCGTCAAAATCCGACCCGAGCGCAACGCAGTCGATTCCGCCGATTTCGATGAAATGCGCGATATGCCGTATCACATCGTCGAGTTCGGCAGTGCGTTCATCGGTCAATTGTCTGTAATAAAAATTGACGCCGATTACACCGCCTTGTTTTGAAATCGCGCGAATATGCTCATCTTTCATGCAGCGCGGGTGACTGCATAGGGCACGCGCATTTGTGTGCGACGCAAACACGGGGCGTGCTGCAATGCCCAACACATCGTCAATGCCTGCATCCCCGAGGTGTGCAAGGTCAACAGCCATTCCGATTCGGCACATCTCTTCAACAACACGCTTTCCGAGGGCGGTCAAGCCCTTTTTGCTTCCGCGTTTTCCGGCCGGATAGGCAAGACTGTTAACGTCATTCCAAGTCAGCGTCATTGCGCGCACTCCGAGACGATACAGCATTCGAAGGTTTTCAACGCTGCCTTCGACAGCCTCACCGCCTTCAACGGTCAACACTGTTGCAATTTTGTCCTGAGTTACGTCAAAATCACGGGAGAACGGCACAAAACACGGATTTGATTCAAGCATTCGATAATAGGAATCTATCATGTTAAGGCATTGACTCAGCGGGTTCTGCTTCAGCAGCATGTCGATCCATGCGGCAAAGAACTGAAGCTTCACTCCGCCCGCTGCCATGTTCCGAAGGCTCATGCTCTGATGCCCGGAGACGGTTTGAATATCATAATCATAGTATGTCATCCCGTATAAAAAATCACAATGTGCATCTGCAAACGGCAGCTTGTTTGAAGCGCTGTTCTCTTGCGGCAGAATTTGTTCGGCCATGTTAATCCCTCCAATCTGCAGCTCCGCATGCCGCGGAGGCCGACCGTATCACAATATTATAACACAAAACGAATAAAAATGCATTCGGTTAAAAAGCACAACGGACTGTTGAGAGCAGATAATTGTTCCAGCGGAAGACAATCACCGGACGGAGATGCGGAGTATGATATAAAATACCGAAAAAAGTCACAATTTATTTTCAAATGGAGTCGAAAACCTATTGTAAAGAGCAAACCGCAATTGGTATAATAAGGTGTGGAGTTCGGAAGAGCTCTGCAAGGTGCTTTTGTATATTAACCGGAGGTGACGCAAATGAAATGCAGAAATTGTGGCCACGATAATCCCGAGTATTCCGAAGTATGCGAGAATTGCGCAGTTTCACTGCGCTCGGAGCCGCAGCGCGATGATGATACCCCGTCTTGGGGTTTCGTTGACGAGAACAAGGATATCAGGTTTTCTTTCGGGGGGCGAAATGCCGCGCAAAACAATAATCCCGCGGACATGAACCAAAACACTGACAGCGACCTTGATGAGCTTGAAAGACAGTTCACATGCGACGTCGGTGATTGGAACGAAGTTCAGAGACGTCCGAACGCAGGCCGACAGAAAAATAACCGCCAAAACGCTGCCGCTGCGCAGAGAAATGACAGAACAAGCAGCCCGAACGGAGCGGAACGGGCGAACCGCAGCAGCGCGCAGAATACACAGGGCGCATTCGCCGGTGACAGACTTCCGTGGGATAACGATTCTGCAAACGCACGCAGACAGCAGCCCCGCACGGAAAGGCAGTCAAACCCGGATGACGAATATGATTCCGATGATTTCGATGATGCGGATGCATACGACGGCCGCGAACGCGGGAACAAGCGCGCGAAGAAGCAGCGCGGAAAGGGCAGAGATTCGACTGATATGCAAGATGATTTCGACACTGCCCGCATGAGTGCCGATTACGGAGCAAAGCGGGGCAGACGCGATGATTCATATGATGAATTTGAAGACGTGAACCGCAGAAGCGATCGCAGACGCGGAAAAGGCGGTGCGTCCGGTCTGCGTATTGCAATAATTGTGCTTGCTGTTGTGGCCGTAATTGCGGCCGGCGTGCTTGCATACACCCTTTTGAACGGCAGCAGCATCGGCGGCGAAAAAACAAACAGCGTTATCGTCAACCCCAACAATCCGGACAGCTACTATATCACTGTTTATGCAAAAGCCGGTTCTGTCCTTGTTTATGAGGACAGCACAGGTGCACAGACCGAACAGCAGGTTCCCGAAAAAGGATATGTAACTTTCAATGTTGCATCCAACCGCCTGCGCCCGATAACACCCATTGAGGGCGAAAGCTGCGACATTTACCCCTCGGTAAGTCTCAAAAATGAGGACGGAACGCTGACAAAGCTGGAGATTCCGCGCATAACGCTCAGAGTTCCGACGCTTAATGCATCCTTCGAAACGGCTGAAGACATAACGAGCGACAACGGCGTTATAGAAATCAAAGGGCATGTTGATTTGACTCAGACAGATCTTCAGAACAATCCGCCTGTTGTCACAATCAACAACGAAACCGTGCAGCCCGCGCCCGACGGCAGCTTTGCTTACACAACAAAGCTCGACAAGGGCGAATACGAGATCGTCGGTGAAATCAAGCTCGGCGGATACATGATCATGCGCCGAACCTTCAAGGCAATCGTCAGCAAACAGCTGACCGCATCCGACATAATTTCAATACCCGAGGAAGTTGATACCCGAGTTCTGAATGTTGAAACTTCAATTGAACTCACCGGTACCGTTCCCGCAGGAGCTGTGCTTCAGGTTGTTCCCAAGGATGCGGAATGCACCGTTAAGGATCAGCCCACAGTTGACGAAAACGGGAACTTCAGGTTTTCCGTAAACCTTCCCACCGCCGCAAAGTGCTATGAGCTCCAGCTCACCGCAACCCTTGCGGACGGAACGGTTTACACGCGTCCGTTCTTTGTGGAACGTCCGCCGGTGTTTAACGAATATGTTCCCACCGTTTGGAGAGGTGATTACAGCGAGATGTCAAAACCCGTCCATATCACCGACCTTCGCGGGTTTGTAATTGAGGGAACTGTTGCAGAGATTACCTATGATGACGATTATCTCGTTGCAACGTTTACCCTTAACGATGGACATACGATCAGCATTGAGTATCACGATCACTATTCTGCCGCACGCCAGCATCCCATTGAAGCGGGCAAGCAGTACAAACTCTACGGATTCTCAAAGGGCGTGGACGAAAGCGGTATGCTCCGGATGTATATTTGGTTCGTGAGTGACTGATCAGATGTTCGGATAAGTTTGGAAACAAAATAACCTGCGCGGCGGCTGCTTAACGGCAGCCGCTGCGTTGATACTGCAACACATCGCCAAACGGTGCAGCTTTCAAGAAAACACATGGAGAAATAAGATGAAAATCTGGGCAAGAGTTCGAAAAAACAACAAAACAACGGAACAGGATGTCGTTGAAATTCCGCAGAAGGACGCTTCCGAAGTGGAGGACTGGCACGAAGCTCTTTGCGAGTTGTGCTCGAAATTAAACCTTTCACGCCCTGTGATTCTTGATAAACATGTCAATGAGCTGCTCCGCTTTTCACACACCGTGTTCCGCCCGGATGATTTTATGGAACAGGTAACGTTTGACAGGCTGGAGGTTGAATTGTTTTAGCGGAGGTTCATTGCACCCCGAAACGTTGAGAACAGGAAGTGTTTTTCAATCGAAAAAACGAAAATAAACGAATGCTCGGTGATTACTCCGAAAAGGGCAAACGACCCGTGATGTGCGCAAAGCATGCATCGCGGGTTGTTTTGTTTTCGGCAGCAGTGTTCAAAACCTGTAACTGTTTATCGGTAATATTCATATTTTATAGCAAGCCGTGTACAAGCCCGACATTGGAGCCGGCGGCGAAGCAAAACAATAAGAAAGGAGCATCTCGGCAGTGCGGGAGCGAACGGTACTGCGCTGCAATGATGTGGTGAATGATATGAGAAATGATAACGGAAGCAGGGGAAACGGCTTTCAGCCTTTTAATCCGCCGAACAGAGGAAGACAGCAGGGAGGAATGAGGCAAAGCAATTTCGGCAGCGAGCAAAACATGGGTTATGATAACAGCATGCAGTTTGCAGGTAATGCGTGCGGTTTCCCGCCTTGCAGCGGCTGCCGCTGTGAATGCACATATTACGGTGCAACGGGTCCGACGGGAGCAACAGGTCCGACGGGCGCAATCGGAACAACGGGCGCGACCGGTGCAGCGGGTGCAACGGGAGCGACAGGCGCTACGGGAGCAACAGGAGCGACAGGCGCAACAGGTCCGCAGGGAATCAGAGGCATTGACGGTGCAACGGGCCCGACAGGTCCGCAGGGTATCAGAGGCGTAGACGGAGCAACGGGAGAAACAGGAGCAACCGGAGCAACAGGGGCAACAGGCCCGACCGGTGCAGCGGGAGCAGCGGGAGAAACAGGGGCAACAGGCCCGACAGGCGCAGCAGGAGCAGCGGGAGAAACAGGTGCAACGGGAGCAACAGGTCCGACAGGCCCGACAGGCCCGACAGGCCCGACAGGCCCTGCTGCCGAACCTGCCCGGTCGGCAGCGTTGATGTCTGCAGTTCAACCGACAGGAGAAGGAACGACTGTACCGAATGGGGGAGTGCTGCCGTTGACAAACCTTCGCAGCAGCGGTGAAGAACTCAGTGCGGATGCGGCAAATAATGCGGTGCGTTCCAATGATGAAAAACTGTATCATATTGTATGGAACGTAAATGCGGCGGAAGAGCAGGGCTCCGGAGCTTCGGGTGATATTGTGATTGCACTTGAATCGCTTACCGGGGATGTGTATGGTTATTCTTCGGCAAGCACGACCGCAGCCGGCGGAAATCCTGTGTCCGTTTCAGGCTCGGCCTATGGGTGGATTCCCGCAGGAACGGAGCTTGTGCTTCGAAACAGAAGCGGAAGAACCATAGCGCTGCATGCGGCTGCAACTCCCAACGGCGACTATGCAGGCGGGATCACGGTGATTAAAGCATAGATAATGCGGCGGTGAACGAGCCGGGAATGTGCCTTCGAAAAAGAGACGGTGCAGGTAAACTCCGCCTGCCGCGTGCGGGCGGAGCAGGCTTTCCGCAAAACAAAATCCGGGAAACGGGGGAGCGATATGGAAGGTTATAAAGTGTGTGTTTATGCAATTGCAAAGGATGAAGCGAAATTTGCCGCGCGCTGGGCTGAGTCGATGAGTGAGGCGGATGCTGTATATGTTCTTGACACAGGGTCAAGCGATGATACTGTAAAAATACTTCAGGCGCACGGGGTAAACGTTCGGAGTGAAATAATAACCCCATGGCGGTTCGATACGGCGCGGAACAGGTCGCTTGAACTTGTGCCGGAGGATGCCGACATCTGTGTTTGTACGGATATTGATGAGGTTCTGCATCCCGGATGGCGTGCAGCGGCAGAAAAAGCGTGGTCAAACGGCGCGGATATGCTGCGCTATCGCTATACGTGGAATTTCAACGAGGACGGAAGCGAAGGTACGGTGTTCTATATAGATAAGATACATGCACGGCATGGTTTCAAATGGGTAAACCCTGTACATGAGGTTCTTGAATATGAGGGAGAAGGCAGTTTCAGACATATCATTGCAGAAGGCATTCAGCTTGATCATCTTGCCGATGCATCAAAATCACGCGCACAATACCTGCCTCTGCTGGAAATGAGTGTGCGGGAAAATCCGGAAAACGACAGAAATATGCATTATCTCGGCAGAGAATACATGTTTTACGGCAGATGGAACGATTGTATTGCGACCTTAAAGAGGCACCTTGAAATGAAATCCGCTGTCTGGCGGGATGAGCGGAGCGCATCGATGCGCTTTATTGCACGTGCCTGCACGGCACTGAATGATATTGCGGAAGCGGAAAGCTGGCTCTATCGCGCAGCGGCGGAAGCACCGTACCTACGCGAACCGTGGATCGAACTCGCGGGCAATGCGTATGCACGGCAGGATTTTGAAGGTACGCTGTATTTTGCACTTAAAGCACTTGCAATTGAAACCCGCCCGAAAACATACATAACGGAACCCGCAGCATGGGGTGCCGCTCCGTATGATTATGCTTCTCTGGGGTATTTTTATACGGGCAGAAAAAAAGAAGCACTGATAATGGCCGAAAAAGCCGTTGAAAAAGAACCGCAGAACGAAAGATTAAGAGCAAACAGAGATATTATTGCACAACTTTCGGAAACGCTTTGATTCATTATTTTTGTCGGAGAGGCTCGATTCGAACCTTTCCGACAAAAAATGAATCGGCAAGTTTTGATAATAGCTTGTCAGCGATAATGAAAGTAGAACGCCGAACGATATATTAAAATAACTGATCGGTTTCTTTCATCTCCATTTCACATGAACAAAACATATCAAAAATATTTTCCAAAGCCTATTGAATTTTTCAAATTCGGCGTTATAATGTATTGTGATGAATTATGCGAATTGTGACAACAACACCGATCTGATTTCCGGGGTACGTCAAGCGACGAAATGCACCGGAGCAAAGGATCCAAAGCATCCGAAGGATCCAAAGCAATTGGGACCGCTTGTGCTTGCATATATCGGCGACACGATATATGACCTTTTTGTGCGCACGGAATTAGTTGATTCAACAACGCTTACGGCACACGGGCTGCACATAGGCGCAGCAAAACGCGTTTGTGCCAAGGCACAGGCCGCAGCATTTCGCCGTATCGAGGCGCTGTTAACGGATGATGAATCCGCAGTTTTTCGGCGCGGCAGGAATGCGCATATGGGGTCTGTACCGAAAAATGCAGCGATCATTGACTACAGGATTGCAACAGGAATGGAAGCTCTTGTCGGATACCTCTATCTGTCCGGCAAAGATGAGCGGCTTTCGCAGCTTATGCGCATTGCGCTGCACGATACAGCTGAGATTGCAGAACAGGCAGAGAAATAGAAGAAGATTAATTAACAGGAGAAAAAGATGGCAAATTACAACGATCGCGGCGGCAGGCGCAGCGATGATTACAAGCGTCCCAATCGAAAGAACAGCGATGGTTTCCGTTATTCGGACGACAGGAAACCTCGCTTTGACAGCGACAGAAAACCCCGCTTCGACGGCGACAGGAAACCGCGCTTTGACAGCGACAGAAAACCCCGCTTCGACGGCGACAGAAAGCCCCGCTTCAATGATGACAGAAAACCCCGCTTTGACAGCGACAGAAAACCCCGCTTCGACGACGACAGGAAGCCCCGCTTTGACAGCGACAGAAAACCCCGCTTCGACGGCGACAGAAAGCCCCGCTTCGACGGCGACAGGAAACCTCGCTTTGACAGCGACAGAAAACCCCGCTTCAATGATGACAGGAAGCCCCGCTTTGACAGCGACAGAAAGCCCCGCTTCAATGATGACAGGAAACCTCGCTTTGACAGCGACAGAAAGCCCCGCTTCGACGGCGACAGAAAGCCCCGCTCCAATGAAGACAGGAAGCCTCGCTTCGACGGCGACAGAAAGCCTCGCTTCGACGGCGACAGAAAACCCCGCTTTGACGGCGACAGAAAGCCCCGCTTCAATGATGACAGGAAGCCTCGCTTTGACAGCGACAGAAAGCCTTTCGAGTCAGACTTCTTTGAAGATGAAGTACTTGATGTTGAATTCAATGCATTTCCTTCTCCCGAAAGCGTTGAAAATGACGAGCAGGAGCGTGATCTGCCCAGCATAATCATGGGCAGAAATCCCGTCAAGGAAGCAATCAAAAGCGGACGAAGCATCGACCGTATCCTTGTAACAAAGGAACACGATGGTTCTTTGGGCGAAATCATCGGTCTTGCCCGTGATGAGAATCTTGTTATTCGAGAAGTGGATCGTTCCAAGCTGGACGAAATCTGCATGCCGTTCGGCCATAACGGCAAACCCGGAAACCATCAGGGCATCGTTGCAGAAATCCCGGGTGTTGAATATGCCGAACTCGAGGATATACTTGACTATGCCCGCGTTCGCGATGAAAAACCCTTTGTTATTCTTCTTGACGGCGTTGAAGATCCACATAATCTCGGCTCAATCATCCGCAGTGCGGAGTGCGCCGGCGCACACGGAGTTGTTATAACAAAGCGTCGCAGTGCACCCGTAACGGCAACGGTTGTGAAGACCTCTGCCGGAGCGGCGGAACATATGCGAATCGCCCGTGTTGTGAACCTTGTTTCTGCAATTGAAACACTGAAAAAGGAAGGCCTTTGGATTGCCGGCGCGGACATGGCGGGCAACAGTATGTATGAAGCGGACATGAAGGGCGGCTTTGCACTCGTTATCGGCAGTGAAGGCAGCGGGCTCAGCAAACTTGTAAAGGAAAAATGTGATTTCCTTGTTTCCGTACCGATAAAAGGCAAGATTGATTCTCTTAATGCATCGGTTGCGGCAGCTATCATCATGTTTGAAAAGAACAGACAGGACAGCGTGAATTAAAAATGAAAACTCTCCCGAACGACGGAGTTTCCGCCGATATTGAGAATCTTGACAGCCTGAACGATGAGGCATTGGCTCGACTTGCCCAGAACGGCAGCAGTGATGCCGAGCATACACTTGTTGTTCGTTTTATGCCTCTTGTGCGTATAAAGGCGCGTCCCTATTTTCTTATCGGTGCGGATCATTCCGATCTTGTTCAGGAAGGTTCAATCGGTCTGTTCAGCGCGATTCGTGATTACGACTGCGAAAAGCATACAAGCTTCCGAACCTATGCAGAGGTTTGTATAGGCAACAACATTATTGCTGCAATAAAACGCGCAACACGCAAAAAGCACTTTCCGCTGAACAGCTATATTTCGCTCGACAAGCCGGTTTTTTTCGATAATCCCGATGACGAGGCGCGCTGTCTCGGCGACTCGATCCTGCTTGCTGCCACAATCGACCCGGAGGAGCTTGCCATTGACCGCGAGGCGGAACTTCACATCCTGCACGGGCTCAAAGCAGAGCTTACGGAACTTGAGTTGAGTGTTTTACGGCTTTATATCTCCGGAAAAAGCTATGCGCAGATCGCCGAAAGCATTGGCAGAAGCACAAAAACAGTTGACAATGCATTAACGCGAATAAAGAAAAAGGTATCAAAGCTTATTCGGGCAAATAACCCCGAACAATCATAGAGCATTGGATACAGTTCAAGCCGACTTCCGATTTTTGTCTCGGAAGTCGGCTTTTTGTTTTGCGTGCAATCAACAGCCCACAACAAAATGTGATTCGCCGCGTCTGCTCAGTTTCTGTCGCTTTTTAAACGCCCGAGCATTACAAGATCACAGAAAACTCCCCTTGACGAGCGAAAACTCTCCCGCATTATTCCTTCGGGTATAAAGCCGCATTTCTGCGCCACTTTTCCTGAAGCAGGGTTTTCGGTTGCATGACGGATTTCAAGCCTGTTGAATCCAACCTCATCAAAGAGGTAGTTGCAAACCGCTTCAAGTGCTTCAGTTGTTATGCCTTTGTTCCAGCAATCCCGTGCAATGCAATAACCGATTTCAGTGCGTTCATCGCGCTCCTTTATGCTTGGTGCGCCGATACTTCCAATCAGTCTGCCGTTGTATTCAATGGCCCAGCTGTAATAATCGGATTTTTCGTACTCCTCAACCCATTTGCCGAGAAGTTCGCGGGTTAAATCGGGTGTCGAATGCGGAGGCCAGCTCACGAATTTCGTTACCTCCGCATCACTCGCCCAATTGTTGAACATATCCTGCGCATCATCAACGGTGAATCTGCGAAGTTTTAAGCGTTTTGTTGTCAATTCTTTTGTTCCCTTGTGCGTAAGCATTTTTTGAATTCTCCTTTGCTGCTGATGCGTTATATATGCAAACAAGCGGTACAGATTCTCCTCTGCACCGCTTGAATTCATCCTTATAAGGTTAACCGCTGCTCAGTGAGCTTTGCAGCGATATTGAAGAGGCGATGCTTGACTGTGCAAAAGTTCGGGTACGGCAAAAACCATTCCGACGACTGCTTTAAGCACGGAATTGATGAGAGTATTCTGCTGCTTTTTGCTGCGCTTTTGCATCGCTTTATCTCCTTTTTCTTATATTTTCGAGATTATACACATTCATGTATGTATTGTCAATACAATTCGGACGGTTGCAGGTAATATATTTGTGTTTTTTCTGTTTAAAGCTCGCTGTTAATTCTCACCGCAGGCTACAGAATACATCCAAAACGCATAAACACCGTAACCTCTGTTAGGTTCATTAACAAAAACATGGGTTACAACGGCCGCAATCCTGCCGTCTTGGACGATCGGGCTTCCGCTCATCCCCTGCACGATCCCACCTGTTTTGTTAAGTAGTCGCTCATCGGTTATTTCAATAACAAGCCCTTTCTGACTCGGCACGGATTGCGCTGCATTTTTTATAATTTTGCAGCTGTACGGCTGAGGTTTCTCACCGTCAATCTGAGTTATAATATAAGCTTCTCCCTTATGCACTTCGTTCGGAAAAGCTATTGGCAAGGTATCTCCCGCTTCGCATGTATAATCCGCAGAATCCGCAATGCCGAAAATCCCGAGTTCCGTATTAACATCAATGCTTCCTATGCGCAGGCTTTTCGCACCGAATGCCCCGCGCAGCTCGCCCGGAAAACCGCTCGAACCCTTTGTGACTCCGAGAACATCCGCTTCGACCATTTCACCTTTCCTGACATTCAGCAAACTGCCGGTATCCGCATCCAAAACCGCATGTCCGAGTGCAGCCGAAGCTTTTTCTTTTTCCGTAACAAACGACAGCGTTCCGATGCCGACCGTGCTGTCGCGCACCCATGCGCCGATTTTCGCCTTGCTGTCTGTACCCATTTCGGGTTTTACGGTTAATGTCTGCCGTCGGTTGTTTCGTTCAAAAACTATTTGTGCACTGTCCGGATTTGCGTTCAATGCAAGCTGCATCTCTTCGCTTGTTGACACCGCAGTGCCGTTAATGCTTAAAATAACGTCACCTGCACGAAATCCCGCCCGTTTTGCCGGGCAGCATTCCCGACCGTCTCTGTTTCGGAACGAACCGCTGCCGACAATAAGCAGTCCCCGAAGATTAATCGATATACCGACAGCGCGTCCGCCGGGATACAGCATTGCACGTTCGTGGCTGTATATCGGCACGTTTGCGAGTTCGAACAGATTAAACAAACGCACCGAGATCCGTTTTGCTCCGAGCGTTTCGTCCCCCGATTCCGTGACGTTCAGTGCGCCTTCCTGCCCATGCGCCGTTGATGCCGATTCGAGCATTGAAAGGGTGCTTTGTACAGAATCAAAGTGTTTCGTTCCGTCTTTGTCTGTGTCATTAGATGTGCTTACGCTGTTTACGAAAACAGCCTTCGGCAGAGCCCTCACCGCACGCATACGCGGAGAATAGTTAAAAAAAACAACCAGCGCAGAAAGTATGATGCCGAAAATTTTAATGCCGATATTTCCCCGCGGCCCTACATCCGTATTGCTGCGCACGGAATTATTTTTGCCTGTTCTGTATGCGCAGCAATTCTTCACCATGATATTATCTAAACATTCTTCTTTTTTCGATATCTCTGTTCCTTTAATTATAGAACAATGCCTTCTTTTATTACCCATACGTACAACACCCCAATTTATCATTTGCCGAACATCAGCAGCGTTATTGTTTGTATGTTGGTTGTCGATTATTCACAGAGAACCGTGCGCTTGGTGCAGGCTTCGGAACAATATGTGCCGCATAAATGAGACTGTGTTTGAAAAAACTCTTGCAAAATCCACATAATGTTCGTAAGTAGTGTCCGGGCATTTCTTGCATATACAGCCGATGCGCTTAACTCTGGTTAAACAAAAAACAGACAGGCCGCAAAGACAGTGTTTACGGCCTATCCGTTTTTAAATTGGGGCAAACTGATGCAGCAGCAATTCAATCTGTGCGGAGATTAACGCTCCCGCAGTTTTTGCAGCAATTGGGGAAAAGGCGAAAGTGAACGCCGCAGAATTCCGTGCATTTGAGCGATCGCAATGCCGTAATTTGTAATGCTGACACCTGCTTTTTCAGCTTTTTCAAGTCTTGAATGAACCTCACGCTCGTTAAGCATACATGCGCCGCAGTGAACAACCAAGGCATATTTACGAAGCTCATCAAGACTCGGAAAGTCTCCGCCGGAGGTGAAATCAAAGAACAACTCCTTTTTTGCATACTCTTTTATCCATCCCGGCATTTTAACCGTTCCGATATCGTTGCACTGCCTGTGATGAGTGCAGCCCTCTGAAATCAGCACCCTGTCGCCGTCTGCGAGCATGTTGAGTTTTGCTGCGCCTGCCGTGAAAGTTTCAAGCTCACCTTTATAACGGGCAAACAGGATTGAGAACGACGTCAGCAATATGTCTTCGGGAACGATTTTGCTGACCTTTCCGAACGCTTGAGAATCGGTGATAACAAGTTTAGGCTTGCGTGCGATTGCGGCGAGAGCAGCTTCAAGCTCCGTGTCCTTAACAACAATGCTGACAGCGGCTGCATCAAGTATGCTGCGTATCATCTGCTGCTGCGGGAGGATAAGTCGTCCCTTCGGCGCAGATTCATCAATCGGCGTTACGAGAACAACAATGTCATTCGGCGATACCAAGTCTCCGATGAGCATTCTTTCGTGTTTGGCGGAAGGCAGAAGTTTGCCGAGTCGATTTTTTAACTCGTCAATTCCAAACCCTGTTTTTGCGCTTACGTAAAGGCTGTTACTTTTGCTCTCCGGAATCGCGCTCAAAAGGTCACACTTGCTGAATGCAATGACGAACGGAATTTTCTTCTCGGAAAAAATGCGCATAAGCCTGCCTTCGTGTTCGCCAAGACCCGCAGCGGCATCCGCAACGAGGACGGCAATATCAGTTTTTTGCAGCATTTTTTCAGCACGCTCAACACGCATTGAGCCAAGCTCACCTTCATCATCAATGCCGGGCGTGTCAATGATGACAACGGGACCTATCGGCAGCAGCTCCATTGTTTTTAGAACAGGATCGGTTGTAGTCCCTTTTATATCGGAAACAAGTGCAAGATTCTGCCCCGTCACAGCATTCACAAGGCTGGATTTTCCCGCATTGCGCAACCCGAAAAAGCCGATATGCACCCGTTCGGCGGCGGGCTTATCGTTTAAACTCATTTTTCCCTCCGAATATATCTTGACAGTTTTAAAATCAGAACCTGAAATCACGCCTGTTGGATGAACGAATGTCTGCAACATGCTGCCTTGTAAGTTCGCGGATCTTCTCGTTGGGAATCTTTTCAATTTCACGTGAAATCATTTCGTATCCAATGTTTCGCGTTTCGTCTGAAGCATAGTCAACAAGGAACTCTGTCAGTGTCATGAGTGCATTGGGGTGACAGCAATTCAGAATCTGTCCGTTTTTGCACAAACTCATGAACCTGTCGCCTGTGCGACCTTCGCGATAACATGCCGTGCAGAATGACGGGATGTGATCCAGTTCCATAAGCCAGCGGACAACCTCATCAAGCGTGCGCTGATCTGAAACATCGAACTGCTCGGAATCATGCGGACGCTCTTTTTCCGTGTATCCGCCGACGGAAGTACGGGATGCACCGCTGATCTGCGAAATGCCGTAATCAAGCACCTTGCCGCGTATCGTCTCGCTTTCACGTGTGGATATTATCATGCCGGTATACGGCACGGCGATGCGGATACATGCAATGATCTTTGCAAAGAGTTCATCGGAAAGGCTGTTGTCAAAAACATTAGGATCGATATCATCCGCATGTTTGATTCGCGGAACGCTGATTGTGTGCGGCCCGACGCCGTGAACTGCTTCAAGATGCTCGGCGTGCATCAGCAGCCCTGCAAATTCATATTGATAACCCTCCAACCCAAACAAAACACCGAGTCCGACGTCATCAATGCCGCCTTCCATTGCTCTGTCCATTGCCTCGGTATGGTAATCATAGTCGTGCTTCGGTCCCGTCGGATGAAGTTCAAGATAGCTCTTTTTATTGTATGTTTCCTGAAACAGGATGTACGTTCCGATGCCGGCATCCTTAAGTTTCCGATAGTTTTCAACCGTGGTTGCGGCAATGTTCACGTTCACCCTGCGAATATCTCCGTTTTTGTGGTGAACGGAATAGATAGTTTTTATGCATTCGAGTATGTACTCTATCGGGTTGTGAACAGGATCTTCGCCTGCTTCGATCGCAAGGCGTTTATGCCCCATATCCTGCAAAGCGATTACTTCCTGACGCACTTGTTCCTGCGTCAGCTTGATACGGGCGATATGTTTGTTTTTGAGGTGATACGGACAGTATACGCAGCCGTTCACGCAGTAATTTGAAAGATAAAGCGGAGCGAACATTACGATTCTGTTTCCGTAAAAAGCAAGCTTTATGTCATTTGCAAGCTTGTACATGCGTTCGGTAACTTCGGGAATATCACATGCAAGCAGAACGGATGCTTCCCTGTGGGTGAGTCCCGCGCAGGTTACGCCGTTTCCGCTGCGCTTCGGTGCGGCCTTTTCGAGCAGACTGTTGATTAGGTCGATATTGTGCTTATTTGCTTCCGCATAAGCAATGGTTTCGCGGATTTCCTCATCGTTGATGAACTCCTCCGCACGGAGGGATTTGGGATCAAAAATAGCCATATTATTCCTTTCTTGTCGGTCGGATTACTCTTTCCGTCAGATAAAATTATCGTAACAATGTTGCTGCCTGGAGATCTTCCCGGCAAGTGCCGCCACACACTCGCTTAATGTTGAAACAAACTTCGCAAGCATCAGCAAGCTGCGGCGGTGCATCTTCATTTTTTATTCAAAAAGCTTCAGATTATTCAGCGCTTGATATCTCCCCGTGAAGTGACGGTTTGAAAGCCGATCGCGTTCAACCTGCCGTTCAGGCATTTAAGGCACTGTGCAGATTCATCACCTGTGCATATTTTGTTGTCATAAAGCGAATATTTCTTTCGCACGGCAATGGGGGACAGGTTCGGCATCACGACATTGGCTCCGGCAAGAATGCCTTTTTCACGTCCGTTCGGGTCGATCGTGCCGAGTGCTGTGGTGGAGGGCAAAAGAATATTCGGCTTTATGAGCCTTATCAGTGAGAGAAGAAAACAGGTCTGCTCAACACTTCCTGCCGGGAATTTTGCAAACGGCGTGTCTTTATGCGGAATAAACGGGCCGATGCCGCACATATCCGGGGAGAATTCTTCAATGAATTTCAAATCTTTTGCAAGCGCTGCCGTTGTTTGCATCGGTGAACCGACCATGAACCCGCAGCCCACCTGAAAACCGATTTCCTTAAGATCTTTCAAACAGCGCATTCGATTTTCAAAGGACATTTCCAAAGGGTGCAGCTTTCGATAATGCACGGAATCGGCCGTTTCATGCCTCAAAAGGTAGCGATCTGCGCCGGATTCAAACATTTTCAGATAATCACTGCGAGGATATTCGCCGAGCGACAGCGTTATTGCACAATCCGGAAAACAGCTGCGTATTTTTTTTACTGTGCGGCAGATTTTTCCGACAGGAAGCATGCCTTCACCGCCCTGAAGCACAAAAGTACGAAAGCCAAGCGCATAACCCTCCCGACAACAGTCAAGGATCTGCTCTTCCGTTAAAACATAGCGTTCCGCATTGACGTTTGATTTTCGAATTCCACAATACAGACAGTCATTTTTGCAGCAGCTGCCGACTTCGATAAGTCCGCGAATGAAAACATCCGTTCCGTAAATTTGCTTTCGGAAAAAATCAGCTTTTTTTGCTGCATAAGCTGCCGTTTCGCTGTTTTGTGCAGAAATAAGCTGTTCATATTCTTCAAGTTCGAGCGTGTGTACGGCTGCAAGTCTGTCAACGAGACTTTTTGCGTATTCAATGCCGGTGTTTTTTTCAGCTTCCAACTTTTTTCTCCCTTCGAATCGGAATCAAATACCAAAATATAGGCAAAATCAGCTAATCACTGATTACGTTTGAATATGCTGTTTTGACGCTTATTCCGGCAATATTGCCGAGCCTGCCTGCAAGTGCCGAAATAACATCCTGCGGCGCATCAATTGCAACAGAAAGGATATTAACATGCCGCGCCCTGTACGGCAGCCCCATTCGTCCGATAATGTATTCTCCGAATTCGTGCAGAACGGCATTCAGTTTTTCAACCGAATCCGCCTTATCAACGATGATTGCCATCACAGCCACTCGTGTTTGCATAGCTTTGCCCCCTCCTTATTTTTGCGTTTGAATCTGCTGCTGCCGTATGCGGTTCAAATCGCAGCGAAAAACGTTTATGTAAACAAAAAACGCCGTACCCGCAGGAACTGGGTACAGCTGAAAACGCCCGGCATACACACCCGCTGTGAATTCATAAAATGCTGCGGAGTGTTTTAAAAGTGGGAACCGGTATCAACTTGTGACCCCTTTCCGTCGGAACGAAGCAGGTTTCGTTCCTGTTGTCAGGTTTCACCTGCATTATAACCGAATCGGTGAAAGATAGCAAGCCCTGTCACTGAATGATTTCGGAATATTTTTTAAACAGAGTCATGTATTATATTTCAACTGTATTCATTCGGGGTGACAGAACAGCCGAGTTCGGCGGGCTTGACTGCTCATGCGAAAACGAATATAATGAACTATGCCGCAGTTGTGCAGAAAGTTTTTGCGGCAGTATTTTGCAGTTGATGGCAGCAGGGGAAGGTTATGACAGAAAAAAACAATCCTTGGGACATATTTAAAAACGGTGCAGACGGTTCAGACTCACACTTAAAACGGTCGGGCGGAATACTCATGCCCGTATTCTCGCTGCCGTCGCCGCACGGTATCGGAACATTTGGAGCGGCGGCATACGAGTTTGCAGATTTTCTTGCAGCTTCGGGACAAAGCTATTGGCAGGTTCTGCCGCTTAATCCGACGAGCTTCGGAGATTCTCCCTATCAATGCTTCTCCTCCGCTGCGGGCAATCCGTATTTTATTGACCTTGACATGTTGGTTGATGACGGACTGTTGACCGCTGATGAAGTGCAAAAAAGTGATTTCGGCGGTGAACTGCGCCGCATTGACTATGGCAAACTCTTCTCTTTACGTTTTCCGCTGCTGCGGCTTGCGGCAGAGCGAAATATGCGCCGCAATGCAGCGGAGGTTGAGCAGTTTTCACGCTGCTGCTCAACGCAGATTTATGATTACGCCGTCTTCACTGCATTGAAAACACATTTTGGCATGAAACCATGGACGGAGTGGAATGCGGGCAAAGCAATGCCGAAGCAGCTTGTCCCCGCCGAGTTTGTCGAATCACAAGCCGATGAAATTCGCTTGCAATTATCGATTCAGCAGCTTTTCTTTAAGCAATGGAACCGGCTGAAAAACTATGTGAATCAACTCGGTATAGGAATTATCGGAGATGTTCCGATTTATGTTGCGCTTGATTCTGCGGACTGCTGGGCAAACAGCAGACATTTTATGTTGGATGAATCATTCGTGCCGACTGATGTTGCGGGGGTACCACCGGATTACTTCAGTCCCACCGGGCAGCTTTGGGGCAATCCTCTTTACAATTGGGAAATTCATGCTTCCGAAAACTATGCATGGTGGGCGGAACGTTTGCAATGCGCACAAAAGCTTTACGATGTTGTCCGTATTGATCATTTTCGCGGGTTTGAAAGCTTTTGGGCCGTTCCGTTCGGTGAAACCACGGCGGAAAACGGCAGGTGGCTTCCCGCGCCCGGAATGGATTTTGTCAATGCAGTAAAGAAAAGGCTGCCGGGATTATCGTTCATTGCGGAAGATCTCGGTTTCCTGACACCGGAGGTACATGAGCTTGTTAAAAACTCGGGCTTCCCCGGCATGAGCATTCTTCAGTTCGGGTTCAACCCGGATGCAAACAGCGATTACCTGCCGCACAGAGTGGCAGAAAACAGGGTATACTATACCGGTACGCACGACAATGCACCGATTATGCAATGGTTCGCAGAGGCCTCGGAGCCCGAACGCAGATTTGCAGAGCAGTATCTTGCGCTGAACGCCGCCGAGGGTATCAACTGGGGTATGATTCGCGGTGGCATGTGTTCGCCTGCCGGAATTTTTATCGCGCAAATGCAGGATGTTCTCGGGCTTTCGGCGGAAGGAAGAATCAACACTCCGGGCGTTGCTTCCGGAAATTGGCAATGGCGGATGCTGCCGCACGAATGCAGTGCCGCGCTTGCGGAAAAGCTGCGGGAGTATACGCGAATGTACGGAAGACTGCACGACTGCGGCGAGATAAACTATGGACACAATACCGTTGTTCCGCATGAGTGCTGCGGCAAAAATGCCGACACACAAAAACGGTACAAATTGCTTGTTCGGGCTGTTGCGGAATATCTCGATTCAGTCGATAACTGAGTGACAGAATAAAATTATACTATTTCATGAGAACGAACTAAGCTTACTCGGCGAGGCTGAGTATGATTCCGCCTGTCATTCCCGCAAGAAGACACATCAGCGCATCGACAGCTGTTGAACTTCCGATGGAAAATTCACCTGAAGCCAAACCGAAAACCGCAAGTGAAATCACAATATAGACAACGCCGCAGAGCGCACCCGTGAGCCAACGGCGTTTTTTCTGCTTGCGTGCGCCGAGCAATGCTGCGAAAAGTGCACAAAACGCCTTCACGGCAGGATTGAGTATTCGCGTGCTTTCTATCGGCAGAACCTGCTTTTGCATCAATAGAGCCGCAAGTGCGACAAGGCCGAGACTCATTGCGAGTGCGCCAAATACGCCTTCCAAAACGTATACAAGGGGTTTGGACTGTTTTTTATTGCCTGTTTTTTTCTTCAATGCCATAACTGCCTCCGCATTCGGTGTGTTGATAATAACCAATATGCAAAGACAGAGGAGATTATGATTTGAAACATGTACAAGATCGGAACGCACTGCCGAAAAAGCAGTTATATGCGGCTTATTTTTTTCGAACAGCGGCAATAAGTTTCACTTCCGCATTAAAGTCAGTTAATTTTGTGTTGATGTAAAAATGAATATCACCAAGGTATCTGTCGTAGGTTTTCATGCTTTTGTATGCCGAAACGGTACCGGAGATGATTTTTTCAAGATCTACGCTGTTATATTCTTCTTTGTCAGCAAAAAGTTCTGCAAGCGAGCGGATGAAACCGTCAATCAGCTCTGCGTCGTATTTTTCGCGCAATTCATACTGCTCCTTAAGAGTTCTTGCAACAGCATCAGTTTCCGGGTCGTCGAGAATTTCAGCATAAATATAATTGAATTCAAGAATGCATTCGGCAGTTTCTCCGTTTGAATCGGGCTTCACAACCAGTCGGCCATCACCTGAAATGCGGTTAAGCATCACGCTGCATTCAAGTGAACCATCGGTAAGCGTGCTGCGCTGCGTAATTACACAATCCAAATCGGCAGATTGCAGGCCCGATACCAATTCTTGCGGGGAGAGCTTCGGAATCGGGCTTGGCGTAACGTTGACTGTTTCGGTTTGAACGGCAGCCGCACTCGGGTTCGGACTTGCTGCTGCTTCAATGCTGCGCTGCTTTTTACCGTAGAGAAGAAACACGAAAATGCAAAAAAGAACCAACACGGCGTAAATTAGAATCTTGATTATTCCCGCCGTTCGGTTCCCGCCGTTTTTTTGCTTTTTGCTCATTGAAATCCTCGCTTTGCCGCCCGGCGCGGAAACAGCACCGGGCAGCGTATGCAGATAACAAGTGTTTCGAGTTAAGCTTCGGTCAATCTCAGATTACAAAATTGCCGTTCTCAAAGACCTTGATTTCTTTTCCGTCGTGCGTTGTGCCGACGATGGAAAGATCCTTTGAGCCGACCATGAAGTCAACATGAGTCATGCTGTCGTTCAGTCCATGTGCCTTGAGCTCTTCTTTGGTCATTTTGTCTCCGTCCTTGATGCAGGCATAGGAATCGCCGAAAGCAAAGTGGCAGGAGGCGTTTTCATCAAACAGAGTGTTGTAGAACAGGACGCCGCTGTTGGAGATCGGTGAATCGTACGGCACAAGGGCGACCTCGCCGAATCTTGATGCGCCCTCATCCAGAGTTATAGCCTTTTTAAGGAACTCCTCCCCGACTTCTGCGTGAACTTCGGTTATGACACCGTCCTTCAGGATCATGTGGAAGCCGTCAATAATATTGCCGCTGTCTACAAGGGGTTTTGTTGCAACGATTTTGCCGTTTACGCCGTCGCGCAGCGGAGCGGTGAAAATTTCCTCTGTTGGCATGTTTGCAACAAACTCGACTCCGCCCTTGCTGAATTCGGACCCGGCCATCCAAATATGATTTTCCGGCAGTTCAACAGTAAGATCCGTTCCGAGAGAATTTGTATAGTGGAGAGATTTGAAATTGTAAGCATTGAGCTTTTCGCGCTTTTCTTCAAGAACTTTGCAATGCTCGCGCCAACGATCAACGGCATCGCCGCAGCCGGTTATGCGAACCGCTTTGAAGATCTCTTCCCACAGTTTCTCCATTGCCTGTTCTTCCGAAAGGTCGGGAAAGACCTTCTTGGCCCATGACGGGACGGGAATGGACGCAACGCACCACTGAACGGCACTGTTCATCATTTCAATGCTGAATTCCTCATTGGCCTTGCCGCTTGCAATGTTTGCACGTGCGATACGCTCAGGGTCAACACCCTTAAGATTTTCGGGATCCCTCGCAGCAATGGTAAGGAAGCATGCGCCTTTTTTCAAAAGACCGATAGGACGCTCGGCTTCCCACGGGAAAACCTGATCAAATACTTCGTCAGCAGCATTAAGATAGTACTGACGAGTCGCAAAATCATCATTCCAGTTCATGATAACCTGCTTTGCTCCGGCTTCATATGCGGCGGCAATGCACATTCTTGCAAAATATGCACAGTCAACCTGCGAACTTATAACAACATATTGATCTTTTTGAACGTTCAAACCAACATTGATAAGCAGTTGAGCGTATTCCTGAAGTTTATCTGTCATTGAATTCTTTCTCCTTTTCAATACTTTCACCGTTGCAGCGCAATCAGCATATACAGGATAGCATATTTGACAGAAAACGTCAATCGTTTTTTGCGGTTATTTTTTACGGTTAAGAATTGGGAAATGACCTGCAAGTACTTTCCGCAGAGAATAGAAAATACCATTATATGCTAACAGCGGGTACGATCACCTTTGGGTGAGTCGCACTCGCTGTTAGCAGTAATTAAAAGTATCATTTAGAAGCCTGAATTATCCAATGTTATCAGCAGAAGTTTCCAGTCACGATCCTCTTGCATCATAGTGAAATACACCGTTTGTTCATCGCTGGATCGCCCTTTTTTTGCCGTTACTACAACTTCGGCAAGAATAATTTTTTTGATTTTGCCGAAGTCGAACTCATCCTCATCGATGTATTCTGCGAAGTAGTCTAACCCCTTTTCAGTCCTTCGTTTGGAAGGTTCTCTGACTTCTTCAATCTTGAAAGACGTCTTGGACCTGTATCCCACCTCATCTTCAAATCGTTCGGCCAGTTCTTCCGCGACGTATTCATATATGCTCTCGAGCTGAAAAACATCATCTTCATTAAAAAATTCCCATAACTGCCCCTGCGATATATTGAATTAAACTAAATTACAGCTTGCTGCCACATTGAGCGCAGAACAGCAAATCTCCGTCAACGGATGTTCCGCAGGTCGGGCACGTTTTTTCTGATACGCTGCTGCCTTGCAATGCCTGAATAGGCTTGCCGCAGGTTGTGCAAAAGCGCATACCCTTTTGTACGCGTGCTCCGCATCCGGAACAAACTATAAACTCTTCAAAACCATCTTTATTCTTTGGCAGCGGCGAGCCGCATGAATTACAGAAAGCAGAATCGTTAGAAACCTCTGCGCCGCATTTCGGGCAACGCTGAACACGACGTATCTCCTGAATTTGACGTTTGCATTCGGCGATCTTTTCTTCGGATTCGGCCACTGCGGCAAGCGCACCTGCAAATGCTTCCTCACAATCGTTCCTATGCTGCGCGACATACAGTTTTCCAATTTGTATATAAAGATTGGTAAGCTTTTTCTCTTCATCATTAATGAGAGAATTCAGTCTCGTCGTGTCTGCAAAGTCTTTGGTCTTTGCAATCGCCTTTTGCCCTGCTTCGGTGAACGTTTTTCCGATTTTGTCAAACAGTGCCATAATGAATTCCTCCGGTTCTTAATATGCTGAATTTATCATTTGTTAATGGTTGTTAACCGTTAATATTTAGATGTGAACAAAGCAACTGTGCGGCAGGACGCCGGGATTTTGTGTTATATCCGTATGCGCCCTGCCGATAACATTTTGAAATTTATTTAGTCAATTGCGCACCGTCGATGAGTGCGATGCCTGTTCTATCAGTTACAACCAACCTGAACTCAAGCCAGTTGATATTCGAAACATCCAATTCGATCAAAGTCGGACTGAATTTTCTTGATACTTTCACACTGTAAATCACAACTCCATCACCAATGATTTGAAAGTCTGCTCCATCAAAGTTATCACTTTGGTTGTCAATTGTGATCGTGCAGCTGAACTTATCGTAATTATAATTCAAACAATATGCTGCATTTCCGGCATGCCCCCAATTAGACCACAGTTTGAAAAGATTACCGTACCTGTAATCATAAGTATTTCCGAGCACATCTGTATAGGTTTCACCGGCT
>OKVH01000165.1_pt1 | contig 37608 bp, 44 predicted proteins | sample 1604791 | NCBI WGS metagenome assembly OKVH01 (sample SAMN01760919, study PRJEB22395) | human gut metagenome | reverse complement strand
AATAAAAGGCTTAAATGTAGGGGCAGACGACTATATAACAAAGCCATTTAATCCATTAGAATTAATAGCAAGAGTAAATTCGCAGATAAGAAGATACACTTCATTAGGTTCAATAGCAGAAGAAAGTAATAAAAAAATTTATAAATCAGGAGATTTAATTATAAATGATGAAACAAAACAGGTAGAAGTAGAAGGAAGAGAAGTAAAACTTACTCCAACAGAATATAACATTCTTAAATTTTTAACGAAAAATAAAGGAATAGTTTATTCAATAGAACAAATATATGAGAATGTATGGGAAGAGCAATGTTTTGGAGCAGAAAATATAATTGCTGTACATATTAGGCATATAAGAGAAAAGATGGAAATAAACCCAAAAGAACCGAAATATTTAAAAGTTATATGGGGAATAGGATATAAAATAGAAAAGATGTAAAATAGGAGGTAAAAATGAAAAAAGAAAAAATATGTGTAAGCAATCTATGTAAAAATATTGCATATATATTAATTCCAATATTACTATTGATATTAGTAACATCAATAATAAGTGTTATATACATTAGAGAAAATACTGATATTAATTCTAAAACAGACAAAGAATTTTTTGACACTAAAGTATTTTCATCTTCATATATGTATTCAATAAATAAAGCATTAATAGAAATTGCTCCTAATGGTATATTTCTTTGTTTATTTGCATTACTGCAAGAAACATATCCTTCTTTTAAGTTTACATCATCTATATTTAAATTTATTATTTCTGTTACTCTCATTCCTGTTGCATAAGCAAATTCTAGCATTGCTTTATCTCTAATTCCTTTTAAATCTACTGTTTTAGGTTGTTCTAATAGTAGTTCTACTTCTTTAGAACTTAAAACACTTGGTACTCTTTTTTCTACTTTTGGAGATTGTATTCCCTCTGTTGGATCTTCTTTTACTTTTTTAGTTCTTACTAGATATTGATAAAAAGATCTTATTGATGCTAAATTTCTAGATATTGTTGAAGTTTTTTTACCAATATTCTTTAAGTTTTCAAGATATTTTTTTATGTCTTCATTTGTAACTTTTAAATATTGTAAATTTTCTTCGTTTATATATGATTCATATTGAGTTATATCTCTTTTATATGATTGTAGTGTATTATTTGATAATTTTTTATCTTTTTGTAAAAATTCTAAAAAAAGTTTAATTCTTTTTTCCATTCTACTATCTCCTCTACTGCTTTTTTATTTTATGTATATTTATTATACTAATATGTATTTACATAAACTATATATGTTATATCAAAGATATTACGAATTGTAAATATCTTTTTAGTAATTATTAAATATATTTTGTTATAAATGTAAGTAAGTTGGTTGAAATGTATACTTCTAATAATGAAGATAACATAAATAAGATTATTGTTATTGCTGATAATATTGAATGTTTTACTATTTCCAACTTTATGTTTTCCTTGGTTCTATTTTTCATAATTGCATAACATAATTTTGTACTACTTACTGTAATAAAAAATAAAGCTGGAATAAATATAATATTCTGAAATAAAATACTACCTAAACAAAAAGCAACTCCTCTTCCCGTTCCAAGTGCTAGTATTGCTCCAGATATTGTATAGCCTATACATATTCCTTTGTACAATATAAAAAAATATATTAGTGGTAAACCTATAATAGTAGAGCCTATAAACCATAATATTATTCCCATTAATATATTTCTTTTTAAAGATACATTTATTAATTCATTTTTATCTATAGAGTTATTACTTTTTAATGTAGTTACAAAGTTAGTTATATATTCATTAACTTCATTTTTTTGTACTTCGTCAGAATTGTTTATAAAAACTACTCCTAAACCAATACCAATAAGTAAACAAATTAAAAGCAATATATATATTCTTTTATTTTCTTGTAAATTTTTTAAAATTATATTTATATATTTATTTTTTTCTTTTTTCATTTTATCCTCCATAGAATTATTTATACATAATATCTATGTAATAAAATGAATTTTAGAACTAACTATCTAATGTTTTAGTGGAAACTTTACCATAATTTCCACCACCACCTGCTTCTATAAGTAGTTTTCCTTTTCTAGATTCATCTATAATTTTGGCAAGTTTACTTCCTACAACTGCTTCTATATCATCAAATGATAATTTATGTAATATGTTCATTTCTGTTCCAAAATTATTTAATAGTTTATCTATTGTTTTATTCCCCAAACCAGGAACAAATCCTAAAGGTGTTTGGTATATGTATTCTGGCCTAAACTCTGGGCTTTTTGAATCCTCTTTATCTTTTATTAGTTCTATTCTGTCAAAAACACCAAATGTAACTTTATTACTTCCACAATATGGGCATTCTTCTACAGGTTCTTTAGTTTGAATTGTAGAATTACAAGCATCACAATAGGTTCTATGGTATTTACCAAGTTTTGGATCTAAACCATAATTAGAAATAATTTTTCTTCCATCTTCATTTTTTAGTGCTTTAACAAGTTCTTTAAAAGATATATCTTCCATTTGAATTTTATTATATTCTCTTGCTATTTTTGGCAATGAATGTGCATCGGAATTTGTAAGGAATGTTTTATCTTCTAATTCTGATATCATATCTGCTAAGTATGTATCAGAACTTAAGCCTAATTCAACTGCAAAAACTTTCTCGTATTTTTCTTTAAATATATCTTTTAGTCTATCTGTACAATTTCCATAATAACTTTTAAATGGTGTAAAAATATGTGCTGGTATTAATATACCATTATGCTTTTCTACTATATCTATTAGCTCATAACCAGATAGGTCTGATCTTTGTGTACTTAAAGTTATATTCTTTATATGATTTTGCATTTCTTCTGAATATGCTTTTATATCTTTTAAATGAGGAAAATAGCATAAGTTATGTGCAGAACCTTTTTTACCATTTCTACCTATTTCAGAAGTTTCTGTTTCACTTCCTAGTATTATGCAAACTTTATCTTTATATATAATTCCTCCGTCTTCTAATTCGTATGCATCACCTGTTTTTAAAAATTCTTCTATATCTGCAATTACATATGGAGATGCACAGTCTATAATTCCTACAATATTTATTCCTTTTCTTTCTTCGCATTCTTTTGCAATATTTGCAAAATTTAAACTTCTTGCTGCTGTTATTTTTATTGGCTTGTTATTTTCTGCTCTACCTATATGTACATGCAAATCTGCAAAAAATTCATTCATTTTTTAGTCCTCCCCACTTATATTTAGCAAGTCAGAAAATTTATGTTCTTCGTCTATTTGTCTTGCTAATTCATGTTTTATTCTTCTATCTGCATTTATTTCTTGTTTATTATCTCTTATTCCATTTTTATTAACTTCTAGTTTTTTGCCTTCTATATATAGTTTCTTTGCTGTAGTCCTATAATCTATAGCTGCATTAATTCCTTTTGCTATATTATATTTTGGTAGTGTATTTATCTTTGTTTGCCATCTTGTTATTATTTTACTTTTGTCTAACCCAAGAGTTTCTAAATTTTCGAATTCCATAACAAATTCTTTAAAGTCTTGTAAATATTCATTTTCTAAATCTTTTAAATTTTCATTTTCCAAAACAAATAAAGCCTCTGTTGGGTTAAATGCTCTTCTGTCATCTCTATCTAAAAGCATACCAAAATTATCTATTAATTCTAATATATCCCCTTCTTTATCTCTTGGCATAATATTTGCAATTCTATTAGCTTGCTCACAAATTCTACAGAATCTTTCGTCAAAGCCTAATTCTTCTAAATATGTTGCACTTTCGTGTAAATATGTTTTTCTTTTTTCTTCTGTAAATGCAATTATACTTTTTTTACACGCATAAACCAAACATGCTGTTAAAACTAAGTTATTGTCTACATCTGGCTTAGAATGTTCTAAAAACATTCTACATATTTCTGCTTTAAATATTACTGTATTGTCAAAAAAGCAATCGTGTTTCTTTTTAAAATATAACAATATCTTCATTTTTTCAGATAATTTTCTTTCATTTAATAACATGTCTGCAAAACTTTCATTATACATACTCATTACTCCTCTTTTATGACATTTTTGTTAATTATATGTCATTGTTGTTTTCATTTCAATAAAATAACTGAAATGTAATATTTTTGTAACAGAGAGAAATATTGGAATTTGAAGACGGTCTTTATAATTCTCTAGTACAGAAACTTCTTCTACTTTGGAAAGTTTGCTACTATAGAAAAAACCGACTTTATTAGTCGGTTTTTTTATTATATTTTTATATCTTCTATTTGTTTTTCTATATCTTTTATATCACCTTTGTTATGTATTACATAGTCTGAATTTTCTATGTAATAATCGTTTGTATTTTGCATATTTAACCTTTTTTCTGCTTCACTTTCTTTTATATTATCCCTTTTCATAATTCTTTCTATTTGTATATTTTTTTCTGCTATTACAGCTATTACAAAATCACAAACTTGGTCTAAATTACTTTCGAATAATAATGGCGCATTTACAACAATTATTTTTTTCTTTATTTTATTTATTCTCTTTTTTATTTCATCTACAACATAAATAAAAGTAAGCTTATTTAATTCTTCTCTTTTTTTGTCGTCTTCATATATTATACTTGCTAATTTTTTTCTATTTAATTTTCCTTGTCTATCTACTATTCCGGAACCAAAACTTTCTACTATAGAATTAAAATACATTGTTCCTTTTTTAGATAATTCTTTTGCTATCTTATCTGCATCTACTATTTCTGCTTCATATTTATTTTCTAGAATTTCGCATAATGTATCTTTTCCTGCTCCAGAACTTCCTGTTACTCCTATTATTTTCATACGCCTACCTCCCACGTTATTATTATACCATGTTTTGCATAAATAAACAATATTTAGGGTAAACATAACATATTAATTTTATATATTCTGTTATATCTTATTTGTATATTTTTCACTTACTTTTTCTATAGCTTTATTCCACAATTCTATAGATTCGTCATTTACAATTTCATTTTCTTCAAGCATTTTTATATATTCTTCTTTACATCTTTTAGGTATATCTATTCCAGTTTTTAATTGACTTTCTAATACTTTTCCCCATTTTACTCTATCTTTATATAATGTTGATTTTTTTAGTTTCTCTACTACTGGGTTGATGTCATATTTAATTTTGTATTCTTCAATCTTTTCCATTTCATTGGTTATTTCTAAAGTAGAAAATTGTGCTCCAATTACGCCCATATCTGTTGATATTCCAATAGAACCAGGATTTATATACGTTATACCTTCTTTTCTAAAATTAAATTGTTTATGTGCATGACCAAATATTTTATATTTACAATTCTTTATATTTTCTGTGTTTAATTGATGTGAAACATATATTTTATTTTCGTTTCCTATATCTATTTCTAACGTTTCTGGTAAGTTTTCCAACCATTCTAAATCTTCCTTTGTTAGCAAATTATATGTACACATAACATTACTTCGTTTTCTTACATTTATATTTTCCAAATTTTTGTCTTTATTAAAATTGCATATATATTCTTCTCTATTTCCACGAATAATATGACATTTAAAGTTTTTTTCACATTCCTTTATTAGTTTTAATACATCATGTGGTTCTGGAAAATCTGTTATATAATCACCACAAAATATAATTTCGTCAATGTTTAATTTTTCTATTTTCTTTATTTAAGCACTCTACAAATGCTGTATAGTTACCATGTATATCGCTAATTATTGCATATTTCATCTTGTTCGCCCCTAGTTATTCTAAAGTTCTTTTATAGCATTCCTTGCTAGCTCGTCGCATCTATTATTGTATTCGTTGTCACTATGGCCTTTTACTTTTATAAATTCCACACTATGTTTTTGTGTAAGTTCGTATAGTTCTTCCCACAACTCTCTATTTTTTACTGGTTCTTTAGAAGCGTTCTTCCACCCATTTTTTCTCCAGTTAAATATCCAACCTTGTTTAAAGCAGTTAACCACATATGCGCTATCACTATATAATTTAACACTGCATGGATATTTTAAATTTTTTAAAGCTTCTATAACTGCTGTTACTTCCATTTCGTTGTTAGTTGTATTCTTTTTTCCTCCAGATATTTCTTTTTTATTTCCTTTGTACATAAGAACTGCTCCCCATCCACCTGGACCTGGATTTCCAGAACAAGCACCATCTGTATATATTGTTATTTCTTCCATATTTATCTCCTATATTTGTAATTTTTACCATTTTATGATATTATATCAATAATTTGTTTATACTACAATATAAGGAGATATAAATATGTCAAAAGTTTTAGGAATTATTGCTGAATATAATCCATTTCATAATGGTCATCTTTTACATTTAGAAAAGTCTAAAAAAATATGTGATGCACAATATAGTGTTTGTGTTATGAGTGGTAATTTTGTTCAAAGAGGAAATACTTCTATTGTAAATAAGTGGATTAGGGCCGAAATGGCTTTAAAAAGTGGAGTTGATTTAGTTCTAGAGCTTCCTACAGTATATTCTATTTCTAGTGCTGAAAATTTTGCTGAAGGAGCTATAAAACTTTTAAATTCTTTAAAAATTGTAGATACAATTTCTTTTGGTTCGGAAAATTCAGATATAAATGTTTTAAATAGAATTTCTTCTGTTTTACATGAAGAGCCTAAACAATATTTGGAATTTTTAAATTCAGAATCAAAGAAAGGCTTATCTTTTCCTAAAGCTAGAGAAAATGCTATATTGTTATATTTAAACGATAAAAAATATTTAAATATTCTAAATCAACCTAATAACACTCTTGCTATAGAATATTTAAAAGCTTTAAAAAAATACAAATCTCATATTTCTCCTATTTCTGTAAAACGCGAAAAAGTTTTTTATAATAGCAATTGTATTGTTGACGAATATGCAAGCGCTACAGCCATTAGAAATATGATTATTAACGAACAATTTAATGATATAAGAAAAGTTGTTCCTGCCTCTTCTTACAATTTATTAATGAATGAAATTGAAGAAGGCCATTTGGTTATTGATATTTCTAAGTTTGAAAAAGAAATTTTATATGCAATTAGGAGATTATCTGCAGATGATATAAAGAATTTTCCAGAAGTAACAGAAGGTCTAGAAAATGCTATAAAAAATGCAAGTAATTCTTGTAATAATTTATCTGAATTAATTAATATGATAAAGTCTAAAAGGTACACTCATACACGTATTCAGCGAATATTATTATATATTTTATTAAATATAACAAAAAAGGATATGTACCTTTCTCGTAAAAATATTCCATATGCTAGAATTCTTGGTTATTCTCCACAAGGGAAAGAACTTATTTCTGAAATTTATAAGGCTAACCCTAAAATTACTTTAATAACTTCTGTTAAAAATTTTTTAGATTCTTCTAATAATAAAACTTATAAATATATGTTGAATAAAGATATATTAGCAACAAATATTTATACTTTAGCTTATAGCAATAATTCTACTGCTAATTTAGATTATACTAAGAAAATTGTTACTTTATAATTTGTTTAAACGCTATTTTTACTTATTTTGTGTAAGTTTTAAATAGCGTTTTTTTATTCTATTTGCTTTTAATTGTATACTTTTGTCGCAATTTTTCGTTTTATTCATATAATGTTATAAAAGGAGGAATAAAATATGTTCAGAAGATATCCAAAATGTTATTGTATGAACAATAGCAGAGAAAATTCTACAGATATGTTAGAAACTAAATGTGATTCTGTTAGTTCTTATGTAGAAGATAATTATAATAGTTGTTCTTGTGGTTTTGATGAAGAAGCTAATGTTTTTCCAGATAACCCAATGCTTGGTCAAAGTTATGTTCCAATCCAATATATTGATAAAACATTTAAACCTTGTATTGGTCTAAAAATGGGAACTATTTTCCCTGAATTAGTTAGTCCTTATTCACCATGCCAATCTATGCAACAAATTAATTATATAGAATCTAGAAATGAAATTGGAAAGGGGTGTAATAAATGTTAAATGAAAATATGGAATGCACTTGTAAAAGTGAATGTAAACCAGCTAATAACTGTGCATTACAAGGTGAATTATTACAAAAAATTAGGTGCTATGCTTTTGCTGTAAATGATATTGCATTATATTTAGACACTCATCCTACCGATTCTAAAGCATTATGTTTACACAGAAAATATTGCCAAGAATTGAAAGATTTAGAAGATAAATATCAACGTGTATATGGTCCTTTAACTATTAATTACCCTTGTAATAAATGGAGATGGCTTGAGGAACCTTGGCGTTCGTTCATTTTGGGATATATATATCATAACTTATCTATTTCTTACAAATAAAGCTTTATAATTAGATATCCATTCACATATTCTGCTGTAATTTTCCCCCTATTTTGTTCAATTAGTTGTTTTGCAATAGCTAGTCCTATTCCAGTAGATTCTTTTGCGTTTTCTACTGTGAAATATCTATCAAAAATTTTTTGTACTGTTATTGCATCTAAAGAATTAGCCTTATTAGAGAATGTAATTATGCCATCATCATTCAATATAACTTCGAAATTTCCATTACTATATTTTAATACATTTGATAATATATTTTCGAATATTCTTATAATAGCAATTTTATTAACCATTTTATTTATTTTTTTATTACTAATTGATATCTTAGGTATAATATTTTTTTCTTTAAATTGATTATAATAATTTGCTAAAGATTCTTCCAAGATATCATTCAAACAACATTTTTCTTTTTTTACTTCTAAATCAACATCGACTGTTTTTGAAAATCCAAATAATTGTTCTGTAAGTTCTTGCAATTCATAAATCTTCTCTTTAATTATTTTTATATATCTTTCTTGTTCTACATTTTTATTTTCTTTTTGCAGTAAATCTATATATCCGTTAATTACAGTTAATGGTGTTCTTAAGTCATGTGATATATTAGTTATTATTTTTTTTAATTCTTGATTTCCATTCTTGTATTGTAGTTTTTGTTTTCTTAACTCCATCAAGTTCTTGTTTAAATTTATAGTTAAATTTTTAATATCTTTATCTAATGAAGATATTGTTACTATATTATTTGTATCTGATTCTAGTATATATGTAAAAAATTTTTCTATTTCTCTAATTGTCTTTTTTATTAGGAATACTTTTACAATTAACAATATACATACAAAAACTAATATTATTATAAATACTAAACTAATATTCACTTTTTCCCCCTATTTTAATTCTTTTTTAGAAAAAATATAAATTCCCAAAATATTTACTATACCTATTAAAGCAATGGAATAAATAAGCATTTGTTTCAAATAATATAAATTGTTATTACTAATTTCCATAGCTTGTCCTTGGGGAATTGAAAGATAAATCAATCTTGCTTGTTTAACTTTCTCATCTCCTGGATAGTTTGGGTTAAGTTCGTGGCTAATAATGTGTTTGTTCCCATTTTCATCATAGAAAGTCTCCTCAATATACTTGTTAGTATGAGCAGTTAAGCTAAATGCTCCTTGTGCAATAAACATTGCTATAAAAATAATTATACATATCGTTGTAGATATTGTTATCTCTGAACATATCATCGATATAAAATTATAAATAGAACAAAATGATATAATTATTAAAACAGTATTTAGTAAAACCATTATAAATTGAGTTGAGGTCATTTGCATTTTTCCAAATAAAGGTATTCCAATTATGAAAACTACTAATAAATAAATTATTTCACATAATATTGAAACCACTACGCTAATTATAAGGTTTGATAGAAAAATTGAAATCCTATTATGTCCAACAATAATTTTATTTCTTATAATACCTTCCGAATGTTCTTTACCAACAAAAATACTTACAAATATCGCAATAAAAAATCCTATATATGTTACAAATTCATTAATAATTTTATCTAAAGATCCCCTTTCATTAGATGTATATCTAAACAATGTAAATCCTGCTATTCCAATAGTTAAAAATACAAATAGCCAAAATATAACATCTTTTTTTAATCTAAAAAGACCTGCTTTTAACAATTTAACCATTATTTGCACCTCCTATTAAATTCAAATAATAATTTTCTAATGATTCTCCCTTTTCTTGAAAATTATTAATATTACAATTTCTTTTTGAAAGTGCAATAACAAATTCTGAAACATTTAATTTTTCATATATTTCTATAGATTCATCGGAAATCACTTTATAAGATAAACCATTTTCTTCTAAATATCTAACGCATTCATTTAAATTACTTACATTCAAAATAATTCTTTTTCTAAATTTTTTTTCTAATTCATCCTTATCAATTTCTTTGACTATCTTATGTTCATTTATAAAACCATAACAAGTTGCTATTTTGGACAATTCATCTAAATAATGGCTAGAAATTATAAATGTAATTCTTTTTTCTTTATTTAATCTTAAAATTAATTCTCTAATTTCAATAATTCCCTCTGGATCTAGCCCATTTATAGGTTCATCTAAAATAAGTATATCCGGACTTCCAACTAAAGCAATTGCAATACCTAATCTCTGTTTCATACCTAATGAAAAATGTTTAACAGTCTTTTTCCCTGTGTTTTCTAACCCAACAAGTTTTAATAGTTCATCTATTCCATCGTAATTAGGTAAACCTACAATTTTATATTGTTCTTTGAGATTATCTTTTGCTGTCATATCCATACAAATTGATGGTGTCTCTATTATAGCTCCTATCCTTTTTCTTACTTCGCATATCTTTCTATCTGTATTTTTTATTCCATAAATTTTATATTCACCTGAAGTTAACTGTTGCAACCCACATAAAAGCCTAATTAATGTTGTTTTTCCCGCACCATTTCTTCCAATAAGTCCATATATGCTACCATTTGGTACATGCATATTAAGTTTTTCTAGAACTATTGAATGCTTATATCTTTTCATTATATCAAATGTTTCTAAAACATACTTCATATAATCTCCTCCCTTTATAAAAGATTTTATCATTAAATAGTTAAGAAAACAGTTAAGAAATAGTAAACAAATAGTTAAGATTTAATCAACTATCTTAAATCCAATTCCCCAAACAGATTCTATATATTCTTTATCTGTTACTTGCTTTATTTTTTTCCTTATATTACTTATATGTACTTTTAAAGAGTTTTCGTCAAAATTTAGTGTATCATTACTCATTAATTCAATTAATCTCGATTTCGTTACAACTCGATTAGGCTCTAATAAAAGCTCTTGTAATATATTGCACTCTGTTTTAGTTAAACCAATTTTCTGGTCATTTAAAATTAATGTATGGGTCATATAGTTTAATGTCATTTCTTTATATTTTAATTCATTATTTTTACGAGTATTATTTATTCTCAATTGAACTTTAACTCTTACTAGTAATTCATCCATATCAAATGGTTTGGTAATATAATCATTTGCTCCTATTAATAATGAATTTATTTTATCTTCCTTTGATACTTTTGCACTTATAATTATAATTGGTATACTCTTAATTTTTTTTATAATTTCTTCTCCTGTTATCCCTGGTAACATCAAATCTAATAATATAAGGTCTATCTTCTCTTTTTCTAATATAATTAGTGCTTCTGTTCCTGAATATGCATTTATAACAATATATCTCTCTTTTTCTAAAGCATTTTTTATTAATTCATGAATCTCCTTATTATCTTCTACTAATAATATTTTTTTCATTTTTCCCCCTCATAATTATATCATTAGTATAACTATAGCATAAACAATATAAATTGAATAGTGCTATTTTATTAATGTTATCATTACTACCTTTCATTATTTAAATTTATACAACAAATAAAAAGTAGTATAAAACTACTTTTTATTTGTTTTCTATTTTATTTCGAACTCTGCATAAATATTATCTTGTATTTGTTCATTACCAATTACCATGCCTATTCTATATTTATTATTTGCTAAAGTCCCATATTCTTTAGTCCAGTCTAGTTGCATACTTAATATTCCATTCTCATCAGGAACATATACAAAATCATTCCAAAACTTTTCTGTTTCATTTAGTTTTATCCATTGGTCATCTTTTAATACTTCTATAAAATAACCATCTGAATAAGTAAAAAATTTACTATTTTTATCTTCAATAACTATTATAGCTCCTTTGGGTGTTATTGAATCTTTTTTTACATACATTGAAACATTATCTACACTTTGCTCATTTTCTTTTTTTTCTATTATAGTATTATTTAAATCATTTGTAGGATCTTTATCCTTTTTCTTTGAAGATTGAATTATACTTATACAAATAGCAATACACATTATTACTATTACAACTATACCTATATATAATATTTTCCTTTTATCTTTCATGTTTTGCTTCCTCTTAATTATTTTATTTCGAACTCTGTAGAAACTTTTGGTATATCATACTCTATTTCCATAACAAATTTATATTTACCAGGATTTAATTTTCCATATGCTTTTTCCCAATTAAAGTCAATTGTTGTTTGTCCATCCCTACCTATTATATGTCCTACATCATTTATATTATGATCTATACTTTTTAGTTCTTTCCATTCTCCATTCGTTAATTTTTCTATATGATAATATTCTCCATAGCTATATGGTAACTCATTATAATCTTTAATTACAATTGTAGCCCCTTTATTTGTTAATGTTCCCTCTTCTATTTCTATGCTAACTTTATCTAAAGTTCTTTCTGACATTAATTTATCAATTTCTTCTGATGTTAAATTTGCATACCTATCTACCATATCCACATTTGTATCATTTACTGCATTAAGAACTACTATATTTTCATTTTTAGCTATATTATTATCATCTTTTTTACTAAATTTATTATATAAGCAAATTCCTACAATAACTATTAATAAAATAACTACCATTATAGTAATTCCTTTTATATATGTCTTTTTCATACATATCCCCCCTTCTGTTTTAGTTATTTATATCACTCTTTTATTAATAGTGCAATAAAATTTAATAAATAAAAAGTAGTTATTAAACTACTTTTTATTTATTTTCTATTTTATTTCGAATTCTGTAGAAATTATTGTATTATCATCTCCTGGAATTACTTGCATAAGGATTCTATATTTTCCTTTTTCTAATTTTTTATAATATTCTTCCCAATTTAAGTTCATTTCTGTCTTCCCATCTCTTCCTATAATGTACGCTATATCATCTCCAGAATAGTATCCTTCTGGTAATGACTTCCATTCTCTATTTTCTAATCTTTCTATCTTATAAGTTTCCCCATATGAATATGGTAATTCATTTCTATCTGTAATTATAATCGTAACTCCTTTATTTGTTAGTGTTCCTTCTTTTATTTTCATATCTACTTTATCTATAGATCTTTCTGACATTAGTTTGTCTATTTCTTCTGATGTTAAGTTGGCATACCTATCTACCATATCTACATTTGTATCATTGATTGCATTAAGAACTACTATATTTTCATTTTTAACTATATTATTACCATATTTTTTACCTAATTTATTATATAATTCAGCACCTAATACTATCAATATTATAATCAGTAGTCCACCTGCCAATATTATTTTATTATTTCTTTTCATGTATATCCTCTCCTAGTTCATATACGATACAATTATATCAAATCGTTCTTTATTTATATTAGAACCTCTATTCCATGGAATGAACGGATTTTTGGAAGCTCCTTTATGTACGCCTATTACATATCCATTCTTATCGTACACAGCTCCCCCACTTTGTCCTCCAGTACTATCTATATCATAATATAAAAAATTATTATTTGCTATTTTTACAGGTCCTGTAGCAGTATATTGTTTGACTCCTTTTTCCTCTGGATAACCTGTAACATTTACATTTTCTCCATTTGCATAGTAAGAATAGTCGTCTGAATATGCAATTCCTTGCCAACCACTTTGTTCTCCTATATTTCTATCTAAAATTAATAAGCACCAATCCTCATTATCATCAAGATTTTCATAATAAGATTTAGATAATACATATTGATAAACTAATGCTGAACCATAAGGTGCATTTCCTTCTATTCTTTCTGGAAAAATTTCTGTTCCAGTTGCTAACGTTCCATTAAATATATTATGCGCTGCTGTCACTGCTAAATTTTTATATACCATTACAGCAGTTCCACACCAAACCTTTTCAGACATATTTATTTCTAAATATGCTATTTCATTATAGGGATGAGAGACTTCTGTTCTTTCATCTCCTCCAATAATTACTCTTGAAGAAATATTATTACTTTTTCTTAATGGTACTTTATATGGTTCAGTATGGTTCGTAGCAATTGAACGAGATTTCATTGATAGCTCTTCAGTGGTAATCTCATCTACTACTTCTTGAGTTTTAGCATCAATTACTACGAAACTGTTTTCTTCTTTTAAATTTTTCTCAGTACTCTCTAATTCTTTTATCTCTTTTGTATTACTTTGTGCATTTGAACATGATGGATAAATTAAAATAGATAACAACACTGTAAAAATACTAATAATACTAACTAATCTTAATAATTTGTTTGTTTTCATAATATACTGTCTCCTTTCTTTTTTATATATTTTTGGCTGTAATCTAGCCTGAATTTTTAATAATATATAAGTAAATCAAAAATGGCAATATGCATTCTAATTAACTTAACTTTAGTTCTATAATAATCTTAATCTGAGATTTTATTTAAAATTGTATAAATTATTTCTTTAGGTCTTGGTTTTATAAGGAAGTTATAATTAAAATATTCTTTTAGCGCTTCCTTTGAACATGTATTAAACATTGCATTAATTGCTTGTTTTATATCACCATATATTGTATTTTGAGACTTTTTATATTTCCTAGCTACAATTGGATAAATTGTTTTTGACAAATTCATATTATCTATTATTTTCATCTTGTATACTTGATATATACATTCTAATAAATAGTTCGTGCCTTCATGAGTAAAATTAAAATCAAGTTTACTTAATTCATTAGCTATTTTCTCTCGTATTATATCAGTATATTTCTTTTCTTGAATCATATTATTTATGGTTTCATTTATGTCGCACATATCTACTGGCTTAAAAAAATATCTATATACATATGGACTAGCGTTTACTTCTTTTATCATATCCTCTTCTCCTGAAACTATTATTATAGAGTTTTTGTATCTTTCCATATTTTTGCGTTCAATTGTTTTTATTATTTCTACTCCATTAATACCTGTTAATTTTAAGTCCAATATAATTATATCAATTTCTTCCGACAATAATAAATTTAATGTTTCTTCTCCTGAGTCAGTCATTCCATATAATTTAATATTTTTATTTTTTTGAGATATGTAATTAATTATTTGCTTTGACTGTATGACATCATCTTCTACAACTAAAATATTAACCATTTTTTCCCCTTTATCTCTTTTTAATATACTATTACTCAGCTTATTGCTTTTTTATTATGGAATTTTAATAGTTATAACTTATCTATATTTTATTTTTAATAATTATAACAATCTTCCATTCTTTTGTAAAATATATATTAACTTTTCACTCCCCTCTATAAATATTTTATATCCTCCTTTCCTTATTTTTATTTTGTAATTAAATAATGGGAAATTTTATAATATATTAATATCATATATTTTGTTATTTTGATAAAAAAAGTAAAATACTAATTTATATAATTACAAAACTTTTTTCTATATCATATTAAATATCTATAAGAATATATTAAATTAAGGAGATGATAATTTGGAAAAAGACGTTTTTGTAACTTATACTAAAGATGGAAAAGAATTAATAGAACTTTTTCAAGAATGGATAAATGAAAATATGGATGATATATTAAATTTTTCTAAAACTACTTCTAATTAATTTTTTATTAAGGAGGCAGGTATACTTGGAAGAATTTTATACTAATTATAATGAAATTAACAATCTTAATAATTGGAAAATTGGTATATACACCAGACTTTCTAATGCAGATAAAAAAGATGAAAATTTAAAACAATCTGAAAGTATAGATAATCAAATTGAACTACTACAAAGATTTGTAAAGTTTAAAAATTGGACCATTTCTAAAACATATATAGATGATGGATACAGCGGAACAAATTTTGACAGGCCCGATTTTAAACGAATGATAAATGATATAGAACTAGGCAAAATAAATTTAATAATTACTAAAGATTTATCAAGATTAGGCAGAGATTACATAGATACTGGCTATTATGTAGAAAAATATTTTCCATTAAAAAATGTTCGTTACATAGCTTTAAATGATAATATCGATACTTTTGATTCTAATAATTCTAGTAACGATATGACACCATTTAAATCTGTAATAAATGATACATATGCACGTGATACATCAAAAAAAGTAAGATCAATCCTTATAACAATGGCATTAAACGGTAAAAGTATAAAATCTTTTCAGCCATATGGCTTAAAAAAAGATCCAAAGAATAAAAATAATATTTTAATAGATGAAGACGTCAGCCAAAACGTATGCAATATTTTCACAATGTACAAAAATGGTATGACTAAAAAAGAAATTTGTAATTATTTAGAACAACATAATATTATTACTCCATTAAAATATAAAGAACTAAAAAGTAATTACTATAATCCCAACAATAATAAAACTTATAAATGGAATAATACTGTAATTAATAAAATTTTAAGAGATAGGTCTTATGTAGGTGATTTAGTTCAACATAAAACGACAAAGGTAAATTATAAAGTAAATAAGCAAGTTAAGGTAAATAAATCTAACCAAATAATAATAGAAAATTGTTTTCCTGCTATTATCGACAGAAATACTTTTAATACTGTTCAAGAAATGCTTGATAAACAAACTAATGAGTGGACTTTTAGAAATACAACTCCTCATTTACTAAGAGGGCTTGTATTTTGTTCTTGTGGTTCTAGAATTACTTATGTAAAAACTAGTAAAAAAATCTTTAAATGTGTATGTTCTAGTTATAAAAGATATGGAAAAAGATTCTGCTCTAATGTTCACCTAACAGAAAATGAACTTGTAGAAAAAGTAATTAATAATTTAAAGCTATTAATAAAAAATTACCTATCTATAGATAAAATACAAATTAAGCAGGAACAATTTAGTAAATCTCCTAATGTTAATTTAGCATTAACTAAAAAGTTAGAACAAATAGACAAAATATTAAGTAATTTATATAAAGATAAAGTCAATTCTTTAATTAGTAATGATATGTTTGCTACTTTAAGCAGGAATTATGAACAAGAAAGAAATAATTTATTACAGCAAATTAATATTAAAGAAAAACTTCAACCTTCCAAATGTAATATCACATATGATGAAGCTCTTATAAGGAGAAATATAAACAATATATTAAAATTTGATAATCCCACTTTTAATAGAAGTCTTTTATTAAAATTAATTGATAAAATTATAATTGATGATAAAGAAATTCATATAAAATATAAATTTGCATTCCAAAAAAAATCTGGAATGCTAAAAAAAGACATTTAATATTCCTAAAAAGAACCAGTGCTGGCCTTGGGAAGGAGGAATTTTAAATGTGGACTTATAAGAAAACTTTACAATATCCTGTAAATATAAAATGTACAAATCCTAGATTAGCAAAAGTTATTATTTCGCAATATCGGAGGACCTGACGGTGAACTTGCAGCTTCTCTTCGTTATTTATCACAAAGATTTGGTATGCCAGATCAAAAGTCTAAAGCTATTTTAAATGATATTGGTACAGAAGAATTAGTACCATGATGTTATCTAACTATTCGCTAATATGCGAATAGTTAGATATAAGATTATAATATTATAATGATATACTTTATAACTATTTTTGTTTTCTTAAGTTTATATGTATTGAAGCAATTGGTATTAAAATAATTATGTATGGAATTATATACCTTGATTTTGCTTCCCATAAAATATGGAAAGCAAATCCTCCAACAAAAGCTGTAAGTAACAATATTATTTCAAGTGATAATTTTTTTCTATTTTGTATTAAAACAATTAAACTAGAAGAACAAATTAGGACTAATAATGCTTTTTGATAAAATTCTATAGGTTTTACCAAATTTTTTATATAATCACTATCACTTCTAATATTATTTTGAATTGCAGAATATGTATTTTCTGTCCACATTGAAGCTACTTTCTTAGCATAAAACTCAAATGTATAACTAGGATTTTCTAAAAAATAGCTTATTCGATTATAAATATGTTTAGGATATTCATCCCTTGCTTTATCAGGATTTAATAATGCTTCCTTTGCAATTTCTTCATTATACCATCCATTACCTCTAGGTGATTCTTCCATTGCCATTAATATATAACTTATAGTAGGATAATTTTTAGTGTTGTCTAAATTATATTTATTAGAATAATAATTTATTATTATTACTGCTGGAACAATTGAAGTTATCATAAATATAAAAATTAAACTAATACTTTTTAAATTATTTTTCAAATTGTTTTGATTCCACTCGCTAAATAAATTTAATAACATATAAATAATTATTCCTATTATAAAGATTAGACTATTCATTCTCATCATATATGCGAGCATTGTGCAAAAAATAGTATATATAAAATATTTCATTTTGTGTGATTCTGTAAAGCACATTATAAAATATATTGCGAATATACATAGCGCCAAACTAGGAATATCTCCATATATAAATGTATTTAACAAAGGCAAAGTAAAAAATGTTAATATTAAAATAAATAATAAAGTCATATTAGTCTTATACTTTGAAGATAGTTTTAATTGTATTTTGTATAATCCAATAACAATAGCAATATTGCTTATTATATTTATAATTCTCAACACTTCCATAATGTCAAAATGAATTAGTCTAAAAATAATACTAAAAATAAATGCTAGAGGTATTTGATGAATATATGCTTGCATATATTCATATAATGTAACATCAATATAAGTGGAATTAAATAACATTTCCGAATAATCATTTTTATAGAAAATTTGTGCAAGGTTACACACATGAACCGAGTCACCAACCACTTTTGGATTTACAAAAATAACCCAAAGGATATTTACTAATAAATATATTAATAATGCGATTATAACTATTTTTTTCTGAATTGAGCGTTCTTTTTTGTTCAATTTTTTATTAATAATACTAACTATATAATTAATAACAATAACTACTAAAACAATTCCTAAATTAAATAGCCACGAATTGTTGTAAAAGATAATATGCTCTGAATTATCAAGAAAGGCTGTATATTTTAGGTTTAAAATAATAATACTACTTAAAAATACGATTCCTAAAAAATATATAATTTTTTTCAATTTATTTCTCCATCCATGTAATTATAAATATTGATTACGTACTTTATTTAATACTGTTATTATGCTAGATTTTGGAGTCAACTTATATAATAACATTTTCTCTTTCTCACGTTCATTTGTTGCTTTGATAATATTAGTTTTTATGTTGTTTATGCTCTTCTTATGCTTATAACTTATATATCTATAAACATTTTGTTCTAAATTGTCCACAAAATCAAAATTATTTCTATTATATACATACATAATTGCCTCTATAATATAAAAGGTTCCTTTGTATTTAATATTATATCCTAACTTAATTATTTCTGATGTTACTAAAGCTTCTATTTGGCTACAATTTGTAGCACAATTGAAATTATTTATAACTTTTTCTATTTTATCCAATATACTTTCAAAAGTTTCTAGTTTATTTATAGTTTCACAAATATAATTATTTTTATATTCTAGTCTTGTTAACTTTATATCTTCAGAAATAATTATTATCTGAGTTTTTTTAATTGTATTCATATAATTTAATTCCTTTAAAATGTTAATTTCTCTTCCATCTGCTACATTTAAGTCTAAAAAAATTAAATCTATTCGATTATTTAATAAAATGTCAATGCTTTCTTTGTATGTAGTTGCAATATATGAAAGTTGTATATTATTAAATTTACTTATAACGGAATTTATGATTTTTTTAGAAAATTGTAAATCATCTTCTATTATTAAAGCTTTTATCATTTTTTCGTTCACTCTTATCATTCCTTTTAATGGTTCTAAGTTTATTTTTTCAATTTTCTATATCTGGTGGCAAGATATCATTATCAGAAACAATATTTTCTTCTATTAAAAATGTACGTTCAAAATTAGTTTTCTCATTATTTTTTTGAATTTCTCTTATTGGTAGCATTATTTGTTTGTCAATCCATAATTCCCTAGATTTACCAAATAAGATTACATAACAATCTTTATTATTATAAGTATCTTCTTTCATTTTCAAATTAATTATACTAAGTTTATTTTGCATATAATTTTCTATATCATTAAAGCAATTAAAGATAGAACCTTTTGTTTTATATGGATATGTAGTATTATTAAATACTATATTTGTATTGTAATCTTTGTAAATTACATCTTCATTATAAATACTGCCATAATTTATTATTTTTTTACTTTTATTAGAATATGATTCACTTTTAAAAGTACCATCTTTATAATAATACTCATCTGTAAAAGAATTTATTTTTTCATCATTTGATGTTATATAATATTGTGTCATTGTAAATTTATAGTTATTCATATTTTTATTTTCTTGTATTTCGTCATATATTTTTGATATTATACAATATTTTGGAATATATATAGTAACAAAACTAATAAATAGCGTTATTATTGTTAATAAAAAAATTAAACTAATAATTTTTAATGTAGTCATCTTTCTTCTGTATCTCTTAATTTGATTGATTTCTACTTTTTCTTCCAAAAAATCATTTTCACTTTCTTGAATTATATTACCTTGCATATTATTAAATATTTCTTTACATTCTGTACATTCTGCAATATGCGTTTCAATAAATTCTTTTGTTTGATTTCCTACCAAATCCTCTACATAGTTAGGTAACAAATCTCTTACAATTTCACATTCTTTTTTCATTTTTTAATCGCTCCTTTAATTTAGCTTTTGCGCGATAAAAAGTTATTCTCGCCCATACTTCACTTCTATTTAATATTTTTCCAATTTGTTTAAATGATAATTCACACTCAATTCTAAGCTTAACTACATCTTTAGTAATATTCTCTAACTTTTCTATCTCATTGTGCAAAGCTATTCGATCAATATTATTGTAAAAATTTTCTTCAATATCATCTTTAGTTAGCCAATTTTCTATTACATTATCTAAACTAATAGTTTGTATTTTATTATATTTAATTTTATAATTTTTTAGTTTGTTTTTTGCTATTTCACATAACCATGAATACATACTACAATTGCCTTTAAAATCTTTTATTCCTTTTATAGCACTATAGAATGTCTCTTGCATCAACTCTTCTGACAGTTCATGGTTTCTTGTTAAACTATATAAAAATCTATATACTTGTTTAGAATATTTTTTGTATATTTCTTCCATCACACCACCTTCTATATATAAGACAAGAGTTTTTAGCAATTTGTTACAAATTATTGCAAAAAAATATTATAATTTTATAAATTTATAATATTTTACTATTTTTTGTTATTTTTTGTTATCTTTTTTTATCTTTTCTGTAAAAAAAACTGTTTATATGCTATAAATAAAATTGATAACTATGTTGTAGGTTAAAGCAAAAGCTTTTTCCTTTTGTGATAGAATTGGGCTTATCTAAAAAGGAGGATAAGATATGAGACGATCTATTAGAAAAGCTTTAGCATGTTTGTTCGCTATAACAATGTGTTTATCTTTAAATTCAGTTGTTTTTGCAGCTGAACCTTTAGCCGAAAATACTAGTAGTAAGGTATCTCAAAGCAATATATCTATGAATACTCAGAATATGCAAGATATTAACGACCTTGCAAGACGTGGAAGTATTAGTGGATATGCTCAGGGAACAATTACAAAAGAGCGAAACACTCTCGTAGTTTGGTGCGATTCCAGTGCTATTGTAAATAGTGGAATGGGTATTACTGTAAATGCAAGTAACGCTAACTTCAATGGCTTTACTACAGTTAAAGGATATCCAAAGCAAGGAACAGCAGCTTCTTTTTCTGGAAGGCAACTCCACATGGGTACAGAAATTATAATTAATGATCTTTATCATCGTGGTTGCTCAGCTTATGTTATCCAATTTGATAATTTACAGCCAGGACAATCTTTTTTGGCTAAAGTATGGATTTATGGATAAGTTCTATAAACAGTCACTTGTTGGATACTATGAAGTAATTTATAGGAAATAATTTTTAGCCCAATTCTATCTTTAAAACAATTTTATATTGTACCAGCTTTGTATCAAAAAAAGCTGGTTTTTATTTTTTTTATAAATGTAAAAAAGTAAGTAATCTCTACTTACTTTTGCTCTACTATTTTTGTATGCTCTTTATTTCGAAATTCGCTATATTAGGTTCTACAAAGTCACTTTCTTTAACATTGTTAAATTCATATTTAAATTCTCTCGGTTCTTCATATTGTTTAGTACCTTCTGAATTTTCATATTCACTTGCTACAGCGCTAACTGGTATTCCTAATTCTTTATCAATATATACCCCTGAAGGATAATAATTATAAATACCATTAAAGTTTGATATAAAATAACAATTCTTCCCATTAACTTTAGTTGTAGATATCGAACAAGTTAAAGAATTTCTTAATAAATCCCATAAATTATCTGTATGTAATACATCTTGCATTTCTACTAAAATTCCAATATTTTGATTTAAATATGCTGTATTATTTTCATTACTATTTACATATATATTCGATATATATCTAGTACCATATTCGTCTTCAGATACTTTTTCTTTTGTATATATCGTAATTGTTTGATAATTTTCATCATCTATACTACTAAGTATTAATTTTACTTTATCTTCGAGTTTAAATTTTTCAATTTTTTCATATGTTCCATAGTTATATTTATATTCTATAGAATGATAATTATTTGATTTAGCTGTTTCTTCTGATTTACTTGATAAATTTGATATAATTATCATTTTTCTTGCTGTAATTGTTATAAAAATTATTAATATACTAATTATTATTAATTTAAATAAAAATAATCGTTTTTTGTATTTTTTAAAAAAGTTAATTTCTCTTTGTGTTGATTTTTCTATATTGCTTTCTAGATTTATATCCATCTGCTTATAAATTTCATTACATTCATCACATTTTTTTAAATGTTCGTTTATAAATTCAGATGTTTCATTACTAGTTAGTTTTTCAATATAATTTGGCAATAAATCTTGAACAATCTTGCATTTATTATTTGCTTTCATATTCTTTTTCCTCCTTCAATTTTTCTTTTCCTCTGTAAAAAGTTATTCTTGCCCAATTTTCTGTCTTGCCTAAAATGTCACCTATTTCTTTAAAACTTAAATCGCCAATTATTCTTAAATAAATTACTGATTTCATTTGTTCATTAAGATTGTCTATTCTTTGGTATAATGTTTTTTTATTTTCCTTAAATATTATATTTTCTTCCATGTCAATTTTTGTTTGTATTGATAAATATTCTTCTTCACTAATCTCTTTTATCTTTTTACTTTTTTTCAATTCATCATACCACAAATTTTTAGCGATTTGGCATAACCATACAGATGTTTTACAATCATTTTTAAATATATTAATTTTTTGTATTGCTTTATAAAAAGTTTCTTGTGTTAGTTCTTCTGCAGTATCTTCATTATGTGTTAAGCATACTAAGTACTTATATACTGTTTGGAAATGTTCTTTATACATTGATTCAATATCGTGCACAATTTTGTCCTCCTCACATATAAGACGATTCAAAAAACAATTTGTTACAAAAGTTTTAATAATTTTATCTTTTCTTAGTTAAAATAACTACAAAAACTATTAAATTGAATGAATTTTAAGATATCATCAACAAACAATTTTATTCAGATTTATTTAGATACAAACGTTTATTTTTGAATTATTAAACATATACTACTTTGATTTCCTATTAAATCTTCTAAGTAATAACTTGTATACAATTTAACTGGTGAATTTGTCACATAATATTTTAATTATTACTATATATTAACTCATTAAAATAAAAATTTATGGTATTTTTAAATTTTCTCTTTAATAGTTTGTAATGAGGTGATTTTTATAGTATTAGAAAATTATAATTTATCAAATACAAAAGTAAAAATTCACAATGATTATATTGTTAGTGATATTAATTTACAAAAGGACTATATAGATAGAGTCTTCATACACTTACTAGAAAAAATATCTAACAAATAGTATTTTGTATATTGTAATTTTTTCATAGTTTAAATATAATTATCTAAGTATATGTAAAAATTGCGAGGAAAGGAGGAAATGTGCAAACTAATGGCACATATGCAATTTATTTACGTAAATCAAGAGAAGATTTAGAAGCCGAAAAATATGAAGAAGGCGAAACTTTAGCAAGACATGAAAAAATATTAACAACTTTAGCAAAAAAAAGAGGACTAACTATTGGAAAAATATATCGAGAAATAGTAAGTGGTGAAACAATTAGCGAAAGAAAAGAAATGCAGAAACTATTAAAAGATGTCGAAAATGAAATGTGGACTGGTATATTAGTTGTTGAGGTTGAAAGACTTGCACGTGGTGATACTTCTGACCAAGGTAGAGTTGCAAAGGCATTTAAATATTCACACACTCAAATTATTACTCCTGTAAAAACATACAATCCAGACAATGAATTTGATGAAGAATATTTTGAGTTTGGCTTATTTATGTCAAGACGTGAATATAAAACTATCAATAGACGATTGCAAAGAGGTCGAGAATTATCTGTAGCAGAAGGTAATTTTATTGGAAATATTCCACCCTTTCGGATATAAAAAAATCAAATTAACTAATAAAAAAGGATATTCTTTGAAAATAAATGAAAATGAAGCATTTATTGTTAGAGAAATTTTTAAATTATATTCTATTGAAGGTAATTCTATAAGCTATGTAACACGAAAGTTAAATGATATGCACCTAAAACCCAGAATTTCAAATGAATGGAATATTTCCTCTATAAGAGATATTTTAGGTAATCCTACCTATATTGGAAAAATTGTTTGGAATAGACGAAAAGAAAAAAAGAAAACTAAAAATGGTCGCATAATTAAAAGTAGACCTCGTAATCCTAATTACTTAATTTATGATGGTTTACACGAACCTATTATAGATATTAACACTTGGAATATAGTTCAAGAAAAACGAAAACAAAATATACCTAAAGTTACACACAATGACACTATAAAAAATCCACTTGCACGGTATAGTATTTTGTGAAAAATGTGGAAGACCAATGCAACGAAGACCTTATAATAAAAAAGGTTCACCATCTACGCTAATATGTCCTAACTTAAAATGTACTAACATTAGTTCTAAACTTTATATCGTAGAAGATAAGTTAATAGAGTCACTAAAAATTTGGCTTGCAAATTATAAGTTAAATTATAATTTAAAAGATACTACTAATAATGATAATAACAAATTATTAAAACATTCAGCTTTATCAATTGAAAAAGAAATAAAAAAAGAAAATGAAAAATTAAACAAACTCTATGACTTTTTAGAAAATGGCATTTATAGTAGTGAGGAATTTATTAGTCGTTCTAAAACTATAAAAGAAACTATTAAAAATTTAGAAACAAAATTAAATGAATATTCTACTACTTTAAATAATAATGAAAAATCACAGTCTGAAAAGAAATCAATAATTCCTAAATTAGAAAATGTAATTGATTTATATTATAAATTAGAAACAGCTGAAGATAAAAATATATTATTAAAAAGTATTCTTGCTAAAGTTACATATTTAAAAACTGAAAAAGCAATAAAACACAATTCAGACCCTACAAATTTTGAATTAAATATATACCCTAAACTACCTAAAATATAGCTTTCTTATAATCCAATGACTATTTGCAATTTTTACATATAGTCATTGATAACATTAGCGTACAGAAGAATTAGCTCACTTAGAAATGGTTGGAAGTATTGTTCATCAACTAACTAAAAATGCTTCTATAGAAGAAATAGAAAAGGCTGGACTTTCTGCTTATTACACAGATCACGGGGTTGATGTATATCCACAATCTGCTTCTGGCGTACCTTTTACAGCTGCATATTTAGCTTGTAAAGGTGATGTTATTGCAAATTTACAGGAAGACCTTGCTGCAGAACAAAAAGCCCGTGCAACTTATGAAAAACTAATAGATTTATGTAGAGATGAACCAGATGTTATAGACCCTCTTCGTTACCTAAGGCAAAGAGAGATTGTCCATTTCCAAAGATTTGGTGAAGCTTTACGTGGTGTTCAAGATAAACTTGCTGAGAAAAAGTTTTATATGGATTGCGATATAAAAAAAACTAATGACTGTGATTGCAATAATTAGAAATTAATTTTTTACTATATAAAACAAAAAGCCCCTAAGGGCTTTTTGTTTTATATTTCGGAAACCATTCTCCTTATTCTTCTATTTATTAGGTTAAAACCTAAACTTTCATAGAATTTTATTAATTTATCATTTTTAGCTACTAAAGAAATTTTTCCATATCCTTTCCTTTTAGCCATTTTTCTAATTTTTTCTATCATTATTTTAGCATATCCATTTCCTCTATATTCCTTCTTTATAGCTATATTAGATATATAAAATTCATCTATTTCACATTCTCTAAATAAAAAATAATCTCTTATTGAAGAATAAATATATCCTAGTTTATTTAAAAAACCTTTTTGGATTTTTACAACTTTCTTTTCACTATTAATTGTTAACTTATCAATATCTTTTCCCTCAATTAATAATGCCATACCAATTAATTTATTATCTTTTCTTGCCACAATAAAATTCTTTAATGAGAATCTGTTATTACTATTTTTCATTAACTTTTCTAATACTTTTTTCTTTTCTATTTCAGTTCCATATCCCCATTCAAGTTCTGGTTCTGGCTCTGTAATGTAAATTAATTCTGTAATTTCTTTAATGTCTTTTTTTGTTGCCTTTTTTAGAGTAATATTACCCGAGGCACTTTTCATTTTTAACACTCTCCAATTCTTTTTTCGTTTAGTGTTTTTATTTAACTGATAACACAATACTCAGTTTTTTTCCTAATTGTATTGTTATGTGAATTTGATAATCACTCTCCCTATAAACTATTATATTGTATATTATAGCATATTTTTTAATATGGAGCAAATTTTATTCTTTTACAATTACATACTAACTATTTTTTCCCAAGGTAAATAGTCTTTTCCAAAATGTCCATAATTAGTTGTTTTCGCAAAAATTGGAGTTTGTAAGTCTAAATATTTTATAATTTCATTTGGTGTTAAATTAAATTTTTCTTTTATTTTATATATAATTTCTTCCTCTTCAATTTTATTTGTTCCAAAAGTATTTATATAAATAGATAATGGCTCTTCAATTCCTATTGCATAAGATAACTGAATTTCACATTTATCTGCATAGCCATTGGCTACAACATTTTTTGCTATATGCCTTGCCATATATGCTGCAGATCTATCTACTTTTGTAGCATCTTTTCCGGAAAATGCTCCTCCTCCATGTCTTGCATATCCACCATATGTATCTACAATAATCTTTCTACCAGTAAGCCCTGTATCTCCTAAAGGTCCTCCTATTACAAATCTTCCAGTTGGATTTATATATATTTTTGTTTTTTCATCAATCATTCCTTCTGGAATAATTTCATTTATTACATATTCTTTTATGTCCTTTTTTAATTTATCCATATCTATATTGTCTAAATGTTGAGTAGATATTAATATGTTTTCTATTCTTTCTGGTACATCATTTTTATATTCAACTGTTACTTCTGTCTTACCATCTGGTCTTAAATATGGTATTATTTTTTCTTTTCTAACATCTGTTAATCTTCTCGCCAATTTATGTGATATATCTAAAGCATATGGCATATAATTTTCTGTTTCATTTGTAGCAAAACCAAACATTATTCCTTGGTCCCCAGCACCACCAATGTCTACTCCTAATGCAATATCATTACTTTGTTTAGTAATATTAATATCTACTTCGCAAGTTCTGTAATCTATGTCTGTTTCTTTGTTGTCAAAGCCAATTTCCTTAATTGTATTTCTTACTATTTCTTCTATGTTTACAATTGCATTTGATGTTAATTGTCCTGCAACAGCTATTTTATTGCTAGATGCAAATGTTTCAACTGCAACTCTTGAATGTTTGTCTTGTCTTAAACATTCGTCTAATATTTTGTCAGATATATAATCACATAATTTATCTGGATGCCCTTCTGTTACACTTTCTGATGTAAAATAATATTTTTTCATATTTTTTCTCTCCTTTTTATTTATATTTTAGTCAATTTTTAAAATCCCATATTCCTATATCCTAAAAATATAGATACCATTTTCATGGTACCTATACTAAACATTTATATAAAATTTCTTCTAACTCACTTGTATCAACTACCGACTCTATGCAAGCATTTAGCATATTTGTGGGCGTTGTTTTAGTTAAGTCTAATTCATACCCGTTTTTCATTGCTAGCTCTCTTATAAATTCTCTTATTGCTCTACCATTTCCTTCTCTAAACGGATGTAATACATTTAACTCTGCCATATAATATGCTAATTTTTTTGCTAATTCTTGTTTAGTTAATCCTTCTAAGTATTTTTCTGCCTTTAATTCGTCTAATAATTTTATTAATTCTTGTTCTATATATTCCCACTCTGCAAATCTAAAATTGCCTTTTGCAATGTTTTCACTTCTAAAAAGCCCTGCAAAATTATATATATCTTCAAATAGAAATTTATGAATATTCGTAAAATGATAAATATCAAATTTTCCTATTATTTCTTTCTGCCTTAAAATAAATAGTTTTGTTAAAACTATTTTTCTTTCGTAGTCATATAATTTTTCTTTATCTTTTATATTTAATTTATTTTTTAATATATCTGTATTTTCATAACAGTATATAGAATTTCTAGCTTCATATAAATCATACATAAAACCAGCTCCTTATAAAGACATTTTCTTTATTTTATTTATCATATCTTGTTCTGTTATTTTTTGATCTTTGTAATCTCTTAATAAAGATATGTCCTCTTCTGTTACATACATATCCTCTATTGCTAGGTCTTGCTTTAAATTTTCTATATCAAATTTAAATTTTTTTTCATTAAACATATCTTTTCTCCTTACAACATACTACCTTTTTATTATACCATATTTCTTCTAAAATATCAATATTTTGAGGCTTCAAATCAATTTATGTACACCTCTTTTTTAACAAATATTAAATTTAAATCTAATGCACTCAATAAGTCGCTAGCACTAGAAAAAGACTGTATAAATACAGTCTTCTATTTTTTATTAAATCCTACATATTTAGTTTTCTTAGAAAATGCTAAAATAGCTTCAAATATTGGTCCTAGTAACCATAATCCAAAACCAAATCCTATTCCTTTTTTAAATCCTTCTGCTAAAGTAAACTTAGTGTAAATATTTATAATTGCTAATGCAAACCATCCTACTACTGGTACCAATAATAATAGTAATACCCATGGTGACACATCGCTTATTTTATACATAACTACATCTCTATATATTGGTATTAAAGATGCCCAACCATTTTTTCCTGCTTTTTTATATATTCTCCATCTAACAATAATATTATATATTATTAACACAACAATTACCCACATAATTGTTTTAACTATAGAAAATGCCATTATAACATTTATACCTAAAGATAATTTATCTGTTGGAGTCATGTCTTTTTCTATATCATTTAATATTTTTGATGGGCTTTTTCCCTCTTCTAATTGTTTTTGTATTTCGTCTATATTTATATCTTCAGAAAGTATTTTATTTAATTGTTTTTCATCAACAGATTTTAAAACGTTAGTTCCTGAATCTATAACATTTTCACTTATACCTTTTTCTACTAATAACTCTTTATTTTTTTCTATTTCGCTTGCAATTTCTTCATTGCTATAATCTTCACTTAAATCTTTATAAATTTGTAACACATCATAAATGTCTAAATTTTCTTTTCCACTTGACTTTATCACATTTTTTATATCTTCTAAATTATTTACTTCTACTGTGTTATTTGCCATTGCAAATGTCATACAAAAACTTATTGCTATAGTTAAAATTATACTTACTATTACTTTTCTTTTCATTTGATTGTTCCTTCCTTTTTTATATTAATTAGCTACATTATTATTAAACTATATTTTTTATTTTTTATCAATAGTTTTATATTGTATTTAATAATTCTTTAACAAATTTCCACATTTTTTTTGTAGATTTTATAGATAGTCTTTCGCTTGGGCTATGCACATCGTAAGTGTTTGGACCTATGCAAATATATTCACAATCTTTCTTTTTACTAGTAAAAAATCCTCCTTCTACAACTCCTTGTGACACTACTTCTTCCATTTCTTCATCAAAAAGATTTTTATAAATTTTTTTACATTCATTAGCTAAAATATTATTTTCTTTTTTTGGTACTCCTTTTAAATTTTGTTTCCACACTATTTCTATGTCATATCTTTTTATTAAATTATCTAAATTTTCTAAATATTCAGTTTCATATTTTTGTACATTACTCCTTTCTGAAAATTCTATTTCTATATTATCCTTATTTGTAGTTACTTTAGCCATATTTCCAGATTGTAAAACATTTCCTTCATCATCTTTTTCTATAGCTCCATTTTGAAATTCTTTAATAAAATTTATAATTTTATTACTTGTTTTTTCGTCTATTGTTTCTACGATATTCTTGTTTTCGTTAAGTTTTATTATTACATTTTCACCAAAAAATTCTTTTTGCTTTTTTATTTCTTCTTCTATAATCGCTTTTGCTTTTTTATCACTAGTAACAAATTTTATGCAAGCATTTCTTGGTATAACATTTACTCTGCTTCCACCTTCTATATATGCAAGTTTAGTGTCTTTTAATTTACTTATTATATCTATTCCTAATTTTAATGGATTTCCTCTTTTCTCATCTCCTATATTTCCTCCAGAATGACCTCCTTTAAAATTATCATATATTAGTTCAAATCCAGCTTCACTATTTTTATTAGCACTATATTTTACCTTTCCTTTCCATTCATTACACTCTGCAGAACTTACTAATATTTTCCCTTCTTTTCCATTATCTAATGAAATTATTCTATTACTTTCTATCTTATCTAAATCTAAATTTATTGCACCTTTCATTGTAGTTTCTTCTTCAGAAGTAAAAATACATTCTATTTTTGGACTTTCTATTTTTTCACAATCTAACACTGCTAACATAATTGCAACTCCCATACCATTATCTGCTCCAAGAGTTGTCTCTTTAGCCTTTATGAAGTCTTCTTCTACATATAATTTTAGTCCATCTTTAGAAAAATCGTGTTTACTTCCTAGTATTTTTTCACATATCATATCTGTATGCGCTTGTAATGCAATTGGTTTTTCTTCTATTTTACTATTACTTGCTTCTTTTGTTATTACTATGTTTTTGTAGTCATCAACATAATATTTTAAATTTCTATTTTCTGAAAATTTCTTTAAGTATTCTACAATTTTATCTTCTTCTCCAGATTTTCTTGGAATATTACTTATTTCTTCAAAAAATTTCATAACTTTACATGGTTTTATTCCTTCTAACATAATTATCCTCCTTTTATTTTAAATATCTTCTTAAGAATTCTTTTGTTCTTTCTTTCTTTGGATTTTCTATAACCTCTTCTGGTCTTCCTTCTTCTACAATCTCTCCTTTGCTCATAAAAATAACTCTATCTGCAATTTCACGTGCAAACCCTATTTCATGTGTTACTATAACCATTGTCCTTTTTTCTTTTGCTAGCTGTTTTACAACTTTTAAAACTTCTCCTACAAGTTCTGGGTCAAGTGCACTTGTGGGTTCATCCATAAAAATGATTTTTGGGTTTATAGCAAGTGTTCTTGCTATAGAAACTCTTTGTTGTTCTCCACCAGATAAGTTACATGGATATTGGTTTATTTTTTCTTCTAATCCCATTCTTGCTAATATTTTTGTTGCCTCTTCTTCTGCATCTTTCTTTGGTTTATTTAGCACTTGTATCATAGCTTCTGTTACATTTTCTAGAACTGATAAGTGAGGAAATAAATTAAAATTTTGAAATACCATTCCACATTCTAAGTTCATTTTGTTTAATATCTCTTTTTCTGAATATATTACTTTTTTGTTTTCTCCCTTATTCTCTTTTACCATAGAATCTCCACAAATTGTTATATTCCCACCATCCATTTTTTCTAATTGATTTATAATTCGTAAAATTGTAGATTTTCCAGATCCTGAAGATCCTATTATTGCTAATACTTCTCCTTCGTTTACAGAAAATGAGACATTTTTTAAGGCATAGTTTTTACTATATGTTTTTACTAAATTCTCTACTTTTAAAATTTCTTTCATCTTTTTTTCTCCTTTACTAAGTTATTGTATAATAATTATATTTTTTCTCTGCTCTATTAAACACATATGTAATTATTGTACATAAAATTAGATATATTAATCCTGCAACACATAATGGAACTATAGAAAATTGATAACTTGCTTGTTTTTGTGCTAATGCAAATATTTCTGTTATACCAATTATTTGTGCTAGTGATGTTGTTTTTATTAATGATATTACTTCATTTGACATCGATGGTAATATTCTTTTTATAATTTGTGGTAATAATATTCTAAAAAATGTTTGTGTTCTACTAAATCCTAGTGTAAATGCTGCTTCTTTTTGCCCCTTTGGTATGCTTAATATTCCACTTCTGAATATTTCTGCAAAATATGCTGCATAGTTTACTACAAATGCAATTATTATTGCTACAAATCTATCATAATTAATTTTAAATAAATAATATGGCGCAAAATATATAAATATTATTTGTAACATCATAGGTGTTCCTCTTATAATTAGTATATATAACTTTGTTATATTACTTATTATTTTATTTTTAGAATTTCTTGCCATTGCTACTAATATTCCTGCAGGAATTCCTAACAATAATGTAAGTGTAAAAATTAGTAAAGTTGTTCCAAGTCCTTCAGATAATATTTTTACTAAATTTAAAAAATTCTCCATTATTTTTCCTCCTAAACTGTTAAATTTTTACCAAACCATTTTTCTGATAACTCTTTTAGTTTTCCCTCTTGTTTTAATTCATCTAATGCTTTTTCTACTTTATCTTTTAGTTCTACATTTCCCTTTTTAAATGCTATAACCATACCTTTAGATTCTTCTCCTATCCCTATTGCATCAAATGTCTTAAATTCTTTATTTTGTTTTTCTATAATATAATTTCCAGAAATTTGGCTCATATAAACTGCATCTATATTTCCTGTTTCTAAATCCATTAATGCTGTTAAGTAATCTGTATATCCTATTATTTCGCCTAGTTCTTTTCCATAGTTAGATTCATTTAATCTTTTTTCTTGCGTAGATCCACTTTGAACTCCAATTTTTTTACCTTTTAATTCATCTTGATCTTCATAAGATGAATCTTCTTTTACAACAAACATAGATTTATCTTTAACATATGGTTTGCTTAATGTCATAGCATTATTTCTGTCTTCTGTATAACCGAAGCCATTCCATATACAATCAATGTTTCCTGAATCTAACTCTTGTTCTTTAGCAGCCCAAGATATTGTTTGAGTCTTTAGTTCCATCCCCATTTTTTTGCAAACTTCATTTGCTAAATCAATGTCAAATCCTACTAATTCATTGTTTTCATTTCTATATCCCATTGGCGGAAAGCTATCATCCATACCTAATATAAAAGTGTTTTCATCTTTTGACCTGTTTATTGAAACTCCTAATATAACTCCTATTATTACTATTACACCTATTATAATTAAAATTTTTTTATTCATTTTTTACCTCCTAATATTTTATTAATCTAAAATTGTTTTGGCATACTTGCCTACCTTATAAATAAGAAAACATTAAATTAAAATGTCGCGATTCATTTTAATTTATATGAAAAAAAGACCTTAAAGATACTAAATTAGTACCTTTAAGGTCTTAAAACAATAAAGGCACAAGCACTTAAAGCCTGTGCCTTCTATAGACACAAGCTTAACTGTGATGATGATTTAATCCTTTATTGTTTAATATATTTCTCATAAAAAGTTCTCCTTTTTTTATTGCTTATTACAATACTACCTTTTTTTTATTTTGTCAATACTTTTCAGTAATTTTAATTTTTGAACTTTAGGTACGTTCTTTAAAGTTCACTAAAAACTATTCTAAATATTATTCTTCTAAGTTATCATTATAGAATTTATTTCTACAATATTTTTTTGCAAGTCCTCCCTTGCTTGTTTCTTTATAATGGCTACCTAAATCTTTCCCTGTCTCATACATTGTTTCTATTACTAGGTCAAATGATATTTTACTGTCTTTATATAAAAATGATGCCATATTAGCTGAATCTATTGCTCTTACTGCTGCTACTGCATTTCTTTCTATACATGGTATTTGTACATATCCATAAATAGGATCACAAGTTAATCCTAAATGGTGTTCCATAGCTATTTCTGCTGCACATTCTATTATGTTTATATTATACCCTTTTATATATGCATATGCAGCTGCCGCCATAGAACAAGCTGTTCCTATCTCTGCTTGACATCCACATTCAGCTCCACTAATTGAAGCATTTTCCTTTACTAGATTTCCTATTAATCCAGCCACAGCTAATCCTTCTATTATACTTTTTTCACTTATATTTTCTTGCTTATATAAATAGTATAACACTGCTGGTAAAACTCCAGAAGCTCCACATGTTGGCGCTGTTACTATTATTTCACCAGAGGCATTTTGCTCACTTGTAGCATACGCATATGCTGTTAACAATCTTATTCTTTTTAATTCAGAAGTTTCTTTTGTTACTGTATTATATAAGCTTTTTGCTTTTTTAGATATTTTAAGTTTTCCTGGTATAATTCCTTCTTTTTCTAATCCTTCTTCTAATGTTTTTTTCATTGTTTTCCATACAATGTTTAAATATTCTATTATTTCTTTTCCTTCTTGTAAAATTACATATTCTAATAAGGCAATTTCATTTTTTCTACAATATTTTTTTATTTCTGTAAACGTTGTAAATTTATATATATCTTTTTCCTCTTTAATCAATTCGCCTTCTATTTGAATACTTCCTCCACCTACTGAATATGCTGTAAACCTTCCTAGTTCTTCTCTGTTTTTATATGCTATTAAATCCATTGTATTAGGGTGTTTTAACTCTTTTACATCTTTATTAAAAATTATTTCTACATTATTTTTTTCTAATGCTTTTAATATTATTTTATCCGTTAAATGTCCTTTTCCTGTATATGCTAATGACCCATATAATATAATTTTATATAAATCTGCTTCTGGATATTTCTCTTTTAACAATAATGCTGCTTTCTTTGGTCCCATTGTATGTGAACTAGATGGACCATTTCCTATTTTATATAATTCTTTTAATGATTTCATTTTTTTCTCTCCTCATAATAAGTATACCATACATATTCTAAATTTTACAAATCTCTTAAAATTTCTGATTTTCTACAGTTGTACTCAAATAAAAACATTGGAATATTAATCTATCTTTTACATAAATGTTACATTTTTATAACATTTCTTATTTTTTGAATAAAATCTTGCAATAAAAAGTATAATATTATATAATACCAATATAATAATTTATATTCCTCTTTAGCTCAGTTGGTAGAGCGCTCGGCTGTTAACCGATAGGTCGTTGGTTCGAGTCCAACAAGAGGAGCCAAAAAAATAAGCTGTTACAGCTTATTTTTTTATTCTCTTTTTAATTCGATTTTCTCATTTTTATCTGATAACCTTGACCCGTAAAAATAATAATTTTTATCATAATGAAATCCACTATTCTTCTTATAACACAAAAAATATCATAATTCCGACTTTTACTTTAAAATCAACTATTTCAGCTCTTTTATTACATCTTTTATAAGTGTTTTGGAAATATTATCTGTTACTTCTGGAAATATTTTGTATATAGAAAATCCTAATTTTTCTTCTATTTCATTTTGTGCTTTAAATATTTCTCTTAAATTTTTTTCAGATACATCTGTTATTCCATATCTTAACATACTTTCAGTTCTTCTTCTTTCTACTGTATTTATACCGGTTGCACTTCCCATATTATCTGCAATTTGCAATATTTTATCATATATATTAAATCCATTTTTATTTATATAATCACTAATAAATTCAATTTCATTTCTTGTAAGATTTGTATTCGCTTTAGTTAGATTAGGCTTTACCAAATTTCTAGAATAGAATGTATGTGTTAAACATACTCTTGCTTCTTCTTTATATCCTTGTTCTTCTAAGAAATTGTACCCTTCTATAATATGTCTTAAGCCTACATGCTCTTTTTTTCTTCTTCCTATATCATGTACCAAGCCTAATACATACGCTTTTTTACTATCTAATTTTAATTGTTCTGCTAATCTTTCTGCAACAATTGCTACATTAACGGAATGTTTAATCCATAATTCTTTATTTTTTCTTGGTGCATCCTCTAAAAAACTATATGCCTTTTCTATTGATAATATTTCATCTAAATCTTTCATTATATGCTACCCCCATTTTCTAGATTATATATTATAAGTTTTTTTTCTGCAATTATTATCTATATAATGATTGTATTTTTTTCTAAATAATTATATAATTTTGTTATATGGAGGTATGTGTATGAATATTGGTTTTTATCCTGGAAGTTTTGATCCATTTACAAATGGTCATTTACATGTAGTAAAGTCAGCAAGTAAATTATTTGATAAAGTGATTATTGGTATTGGAATAAATTCTGTTAAAAGTCGCCGTTTTCCAAAAGAATTAATGGAAAATGCTATAAAAGAATGCTTAATAGATGAAAAATTATATAATGTAGATGTTATTTCTTATGATAATCTATCTATAGATGCTGCAATTGCATGTAACTGCAATTATATTATAAGAGGCCTTAGAAACGATATGGATTATCACTATGAAGAAAATATTGCTCAAATTAATGAGGAATTATCAAGTTTAGATACCATATACATAAGAGCTGGCAAGTTTGGTTTTATAAGTTCTACAATGATAATGGATTTTATTAATAATAATAAAGATATTTCTAACTACGTTCCTAACGCTATTATTAAAAATCTAAATTTACTTTCATAAAACATATTATAAGTTTTTTTAATATATATTTTTTATATACTTTAATAATTAAATGTTTTGTACTAATCAAAAATTTCCCAACTTAGTTTGGGATATAAAAAAAGACTGTACTTTGTTTTAGTACAATCTTTTTTTATTTAAACGTCATAAAAATATGTAGTTTCTAAATCTGCTTCATGAAGTAATAATGCAATTGGATATTTTTTATATGCTTGGCCAATTGTTGAATACATTTCTTTTGGTTCTGTAAATCCCATATGCCATCTAATTGCATATTTCTCTTCCACTGTCAATTTTATATATTCACTAATCATCATAACTGATTTTTCGCCATGACCATATGGAATTGTATCATCTATAGTATAATAAGGTACTTTTTCCCATACACCTAAATCATTCTTAGCATTTCTATAATCTACTTTATAAAAATTAGCTTTACA
>OKVH01000163.1_pt1 | contig 37854 bp, 23 predicted proteins | sample 1604791 | NCBI WGS metagenome assembly OKVH01 (sample SAMN01760919, study PRJEB22395) | human gut metagenome | reverse complement strand
ACCCGGAGAACCCCGAGGGCTTCTATCTGGCTGTGGACATCGCCAAAAAGGAGGGGGCCGACTTCATCCTGGGCTCCGACCCCGACGCCGACCGCTGTGCCGTACGAGGGATATGCCGTCACTACGCGCGAAACCGAAATGCGCACCGGCATCGGCACGGGCAACTACGTTATGGCGACGCTGCAGGCGAATGTGCTGGTGTATGTGAATAGCCAGCTGAGCACGGCGGGCGAAACGTGGGACATTGTGACCACGCTGGAAGGGACGTCCGGCTATGTGCCGGACGCGAACCTCCGCTACGTCACCGACGCGCAGGCGCAGGTGTACATTCAGCAGTGGAATCAGTCCCGCAGCACGCCCACGCCCAGCCCCACGCCGTACATGACGCCTGTTCCCGCGCAGGAGATGGGCTACGCCTACGCCGTGGGCAACAACGTGCCGCTGCGGCAGATGGCGGGCGACTTCAGCGCGATTGAGGCGTACCTGATGCAGGGCGAAGTTGTCTACGTCTCCGGGCAGGATTATCTGGGCAGTATGCCGTGGCACCGCGTGCAGTATAATGGGCAGTGGGGCTATGTGCGCTATGACATGCTCCGCTTCATGACGCAGGCGGAAATCGAGGCGTACCTGAACAACCTGAACGCCACGCCCGCACCCACGCTTGTCACCACGCCCCAGCCCTACGACCCGACGAACTACTCCAGCTACGGCTATGTGACCACGACGACCTCGGTCAACTTCCGCCAGCAGCCCAGCATGAACGCGAGCCGTATCAGAAAGCTGTACAACTACGCGTTCTGCTTTGTCCTCGGCACAACGACCGGAACGGACGGCGAAACGTGGTATCATATCCGCTACAATGACCAAGAGGGTTACGTCAACGGAAAATACTTCCATTGGATGACAGTGGAGGAGCTGGAAGAGTTCCTGCAAAGCAGCGAGTACATTCAGGGCATCCAGAATAACACGACGGGGAATGCTACTGCAAAACCGACCAGCGGTCTGATTCCGGAAGAAGACAAGACCATCAACGACTGGAAGGGCAGCGGCGCAACGGTCAGCTATGTGCCGTGGCAAGGCTTTTCAACGCCTGGCCCGCTGACTTCGCCCACAACTGCCCCTACGCAGGAAACCGCCACGCCGACGCCTTCCGCTTCGCCCACGCCGACGCTCGAACCGCTGCCCACCGCAGCCACGACGTACCCTGTGGTGAACGAGAGCGGCAACAGCGGGCTGGTTATCTTCATCGTGATTGCGGTCGTGCTGCTGCTGGGCGGCGGCGGATTCGCCTTCATGCAGTACCAGAAGAAACAGCGTGAGGTTGCGATGAAGGCGGCACAGCGCCGCGCACAGGCAGCGCGCAATGCGGATCGTCCGGTTGCACGTCAGGCGGGCCAGCCGCAGCAGATGCGCACCGGCGCGTACACGACCCCGCAGCAGCGTCCGCAGACGAGCAATGGCGTTTCGCCCGTGCAGGTGCGCCCGGCGACGCCCGTTCCGCAGACGCAGGACATGCAAAACCGACCGCAAGTCGGTTATCGCACGCCGATTCAGCCCCTGACGAAGCCACAGGAGACCACGTCCACTGCCGCGCCGAAGAGCACGACGACGATGGAGAATCCGTATGCGCGCCCGGTGGCGAAATCGGCAGAGGAAGCGCCGCGCCATCGTCGCCGTGCAGATCAGTATCGCCAGGATGACGACAGCGCAAACCCGAATGGATAACAGAATATTTGGCAGGAGCAGCACGATTTGCGGGTTGCTCCTGCTTTTTTTGCGAATCAACAATATTATGCTGTTTTTTTGTTTGCTAAGTCTGGAATGTTACATTGAAAAAGACGAACGAATGGCGTGGAAACAAAGAAAAACCGGTCGAAGATTTGCGTACACTGAACGAAAATTACGAAAAAACGAGGAAAGCAACAGACAAAAAAATATTCCTATTACGATAGTTTTAACATGTAAATAACAATACTCAGGAAACTAACAAGCCGTTAACAGGTGGAAATGACAAAATTGCCACACGAAAGTATGGCAAAACACACAAAAATGCACCAAATGAGAATAATAAATGTTATTTTTCCGTCTTGACAGTTGAAGATTTGATGGTATAATAAACAATGTAAGAATTCGAACTGTGATTTGCCGGAAATCTGGCGAATTACATATCGAGAAACAATAAATGAGTTACATGTGAGGGAGACGTGAACTGTGACAGAGAAGGAACTGCGGAAGCTGGGACGCGCGGAGCTGCTGGAACTGCTGCTGGAACAGGCACGGGAATTTGAAGCACTGGAGCAGCGGCTGAATGCGGCAGAAGCGGCGCTGCAAAGTCAGCAGCTGCAGCTGGAAACGTGCGGCTCGATCGCGGAAGCGTCGCTGAAGTTAAACGGCGTGTTTGAGGCGGCGCAGAAGGCCGCGGAACAGTATCAGCAGAACGTCGAGCGGCTTTGCCAGGAGAAAATCAGCGCGGCAGAAAGCCAAGCGCAGGAAATCCTCGCGCGCGCAAAGAAAGCCGCCAATCAGCAGTAAAGAAACATGGCAGAAGGGAGGGCGCGCAGGTGTCAGACGACAAGAATCAGCAGAAAACGGGCAAACAACTGCTCAACGACACGCAGGAAGCGGCGGAACGCGCCCACCTGCTGCGGGAAATGAACCCCACATCCGCACAATTGGAAACGGAACTGAAGCATGAGAAACGCAAGCACAGCTACAACCGCGCCCTGCGCAGCACGCTCTATACGCTGCTGGTGGTGGCGGCGGTTGCGGTGCTGATTGCAACCATGGTCATGCCCATCCTGCAAATCACCGGCACGTCAATGACGCCGGTGGTCGGGCAGGGTGAAATCACAATGGTCGTGCGCGGGTCAAATCCGCAGCGCGGCGATATTATCGCTTTTTACTACAACAATAAGGTGCTGATTAAGCGCGTTATCGGCCTGCCGGGCGAGTGGGTCAACATCGACGGAAGCGGCAACGTCTACATCAATGGCGAACTGCTTGATGAGCCGTACATCACCGACCGCGCGCTGGGCGACTGCTCCATCACGCTGCCGTACCAGGTGCCGGACGGGCGGTATTTTGTTCTGGGTGATCACCGCTCCACCTCGCGCGACAGCAGAAGCACACTGGTCGGCCCAGTGTCCGAAGAGCAGATTATGGGACGCGTAACGCTCCGCATTTGGCCGCTGAACCGCATTGGATTCCTGCAATAACGTAAGTACAATACAGCAAGAAGAGGAACACGGGTTCCAGAATCGGAGGATGCTGACATGAACCGCAAACTCATGGAATTAGCAGAAAAATACGTTGCGCAGCGGAAGCGCCGGATACGTCTGCTCAAGACGGTCACGGCGCTGGCACTCGTTGTCGCCATCTGCACGTCTTATGTGCTGATGATGCCGGGCCTGACGATGGCGGCGGAAACGTACTGCGGGCTGGAGGAGCATACCCACACGGCGGACTGCTATGTGGACGAGCTGACCTGCCTGATTTCCGAGCGCGAGGCGGAGACAGTCTTTACCGATATTATGCGCTGCAGCTTTGAGCCGCACCGCCATTCCTCCGATTGCTATAATGCGCAGGGCGAACTCAGCTGCGGCTACTGGGATGGCTACATCCACGAGCATGACGAGAAGTGCTACGACAGCAACGGCGTTCTTATCTGCACGCTGGAGGAGCATCCAATGCACAAGCACACGGATGCCTGCTACAACTGGGAGAAACAGCTGATCTGCACGCTGCCGGAAAGCGAGGGGCACATCCACACGGATGCGTGCTATCGGGCGAAAGAACCGACTTGCGGTCTGCTTGAGAGCGAAGGGCACCAGCACACGGCGGATTGCGTGACGGAAACGCGCACGCTGATTTGCACCGAGGACGTTGCGACGAACTCCGACATGCCGCATGTCCATGATGACAGCTGCTACGAAGTGACCCGGACGTACACCTGCGGCCTGACGGAAGGCGAGGGCGCGCATCACCATACGGATGCCTGCTATCCGACGACGGAAGAACCGACTTGCGGTCTGTTTGAGGGCGAAGGCGCACACACGCATGATGATTCCTGCTACGAGATGGTGCGCGGCGACCTGAAATGCAAGCTCTATCCCGACCCGGCGAAAGTGCACACGCATTCCGCGTCCTGCGTCGATGCGAAAACCGGCTACTACACTTGCGGCTACATTCAGGTGCTGCGGCATCAGCATACAAATGAATGCATTGTGACGGTGACGGCGGAGGATTCTGGCCATCATCACACGGCGGACTGCTACGAACGCCACTATATCTGCGGCAAAGAAGAGCACACGCACACGGCGGATTGCTACTATGACCCGACCCCGAACCCCGATGCGACGGCAGCCCCCGAAGTGACGGCTGAGCCGACGGCAGCCCCCGAAGCGACAGCTGAGCCGACGGCAGCCCCCGAAGCAACGTCAACGCCCACGGAAGCGCCCACAGCAACGCCAGCGCCTACGGAAGAACCGACGCTTACGCCGACTGTAACGCCCGCGCCGACGGAAAACGCCGCCGAAACTGCTGCCCCGATGGACGAGCCGTCCCCGACACCCGCACTTACGGTGATTCCGTCGATGGACGCTGATGCCGCGAAGCCGGACGACATGATGATGCCGTCGCTTGGACTCGACCCGGGCTTCCTGATGATGGCGAACGAACCGCCTGCCGTCAGCGAGAGCGGCATGCAGATTACCAATATTACGGTATCGAACATCATACTTCCGGAAAATGCCAATGCGTACAACTATAGCTTCGCGGCGGACTTCAAGATTTCGGATGAAGCTATTCTGCGCCATGGCGAAGGCAACAAGATTATTATTCCGGCAGAGAATACGCATATCAAAACGGACAGCACTTCTGTCTGGTCGGGCACGGACGCCAAATTCAGCAATGAAAAGCCGGCGTTTAAGTTCCAGTATAATCCCGCAACGAAACAAGTTGAAATGTGGTTCACCGACGAGTATATGGACTTTGTCCGGAACAACCCCAGCCATGACGACCGCACCGGCACCATGAAGATGAGCGCCGAAATCCGCAAGGAAGATGTTGAGAATCTGGGCAACGACGACCTGACCATTAAGTTCGGTGGCGCATCGACTACCGTGAAGTGGGAGGACATCGACAGGGGCAACAACTCCCTCCTCAGCGATTTGAGAACTTGGAAAAGCGGGGCTAATGTCAACTGGGAAAAAGGAACGATTGAGTATACCGTCAAAATTGAATCCACAAAGGGCACGAACGGCAAGAACGCGACTGCACAGGACGTCATGACGGCGGTAAATAAGCAAATGGCCCTGACAAACATGACCGTCACGGAGGTTAAAGTACACTCTAACTGGAGTCAGGTGCCGGCTGTTGACTCTGCTTCGACAGAAATCAAGACGGACGGTACATGCGCCTGCGGTACGACGGGAACGCACATTCACTACGTTTATGCGAACACGACGGACGAAAGCGGCAAGGTCTATACCATGACGACGGACTATGTGCTGCCGCCGCTTTCGGCAAATGAAACATACGAAATTAAGTATGAATACACGTTCGACAAGGACGGAATGACCGGTGAATACGATCAGCTGACAAACACTTTCGCTGCCCAGAGTGGCGGAAAGTGGGATCATTCCCAGGATTCCTCTAACAGCAACCCTACTGACGTTCAGATTAAAAAGCTGCAAAAGAGCAGCTGGTACAACACCAATGAGGGTTGCATTCAGTGGACGCTCACCGTCAACGAAAACCGTTTCAACATCAAGGACAAGACGCTGACGGACACGATGTTCGACCAGCTTGTGGACGAAAACGGCAGTCTGCTGTTTTCGAAGACGGACGGCAAGGGCTATGTGTCGCAAATCACGGCGAATAACACACCTATCACCGCTGAAAACTACACGGATTACTTCACCGTGGAAAGCGGCGCGGATGGCAAACCGCAGCTGAAATTCAAGGACACCACCGCTAAGATCGTAATCCAATACAAAACGCCGGTGGAAGCAACCGCGCAGGATCAACAGATTACAAACACGGCGGAATTCGACGGCGAACAAAAGACAAGCACCGCGAATGTAGGGCAGGACAAGCGTTACAATGTGGTGAAGTCGGTTGACGCGAGTATGCCGGCGGATCCGACGAAGAACGGCGAATACACCGATGGTCTGTATCCGGTAGCGTGGAACGCGACGTACACCTTCCCGGCGACGAAGGATGTTCAGTATAAGCTGAACTTCGGCGATACGCTTGACAAGAAGGTGGAATGGAAAAACGGAATAGTAGAAATCATGCAGCACTACATGACGGCGGCTCAGGCGCAGACATTGCTCAACGCCATCAAAGACCTCGATGTTGTGAAAAAGCATGATGCGCAGAATGTGCCGTACACCATTACGCTGCTGACCTGCGACAGTCAGGGCAAAAATGAAGGCACGATGGTGGCGTCTGCGGAAACGACGCTGACGGAAGGCTACTACTATGGTTTCCGGTTTGAAACGACGGGCGAAGGCGTTGTGCTGAACGACGCCAATACGGATGTGAACGCGACGACAAGCGTTACGCTCCCGTATCAGACGACCATCTATTTGGAACAGTCCCGCACGAGCGGGGTTGACTTCAAGAACACGGCTGTTAACGCGGGCAAAAACGGAGACGCGTGGTACAAGGCCGCCCCGAACGACCTGGTTGAGAAGAAGTTCGGCAACCATGGCGTTGGTGATTTGAACGGACAGATCATCCATGAGAACGAGTTGTACTGGACGATCCTCCTGCGCAATGACGGCGTGGCGCACGACGAAATCACCCTGACCGAAACGCTCCCGCCGCACATTGTGGTGGAGTACATCGAATACGGCGGCTCGAGGCTGATTCTTAGCGAAACGGACAGCACGAAGATGACCGTTGCCAATAAGAAAACGGACAATGCCGGTACGATTCCGGATGGCTATGAGGTCAGCAACGAGTGGGGCGAGCAGCGCATTTCCATCAAGGCTGATTTGACGGCGGTGGGCGAAGGCGAGAACCGGCAGCAGAGAATCAACATCTCCATGGAGCCGAATGAGAATACCGGCGGTCCGGAAACGGTCCTCAACGGCAAGGCGGATATGACCGTCAAGGTTCACTGCAAGATTGCCGACGACTTCCTGAAAAACGCGGTGAACGGCAGTTTGGCGCTGGGCGTGCTGAACAACCAGCTGGACGTGGGATACGACGCGGCGCTCTATCACAAGGAGCAGAAGACCGAGCTGACCTACGAGGAAGAGACGGTCGAGGCGGTGAACGTCCAGAAGGGCTACAGCGTCAAGGGCGGCGACCAGCAGGCGCGAATCACTTACACCATTGATATCAACCAAGCAGGCGCGGAGCTGAATCCGGCATCCAGCACGCTCACGCTGACGGATACGCTGTCGTATGACGTTGTTGGTTGGTGCAATAACTGGCCAAATAATTATATCTATCTGCGAGACGTCACGCTGGATGAAGGCTCCTTCAGGCTCTACGAGGCGCTGAAGGATGAAAACGGCAACCCGATTCTGAACGTTGATGAAAACGGCAAGGGACATTTGGTGCGCGGCGCAGAGATAGAGAAGTATCTCTGGAAGATGGAGTTCACGGAAACGGAGGAAGGGAATAAAACCTACCAGTATCCTCCGCAGGGAACGCCGAGCTTTAGCGGATCGACGGTAAACACGCGAAAGCTGAACATAACCGTCACCGTTCCGGACGGCAAGGCGCTGATTCTGGAATACACGGCGCAGGAGAACATTCTGCTGCCGCCTGAGGTGACGGACGAGTACAACTTCAACGACGTGAACCACAAGGGCATCAGTCCGGCGTTGAGAAACCACGCAAACCTTGAAGGAAAAGACAGCTCAAGTACCGAACTGAACAACAGCAATAACGACTACTTCAGTCAGGGCGGCGGCTACATCCACAACAATCTGGTCATCCGCAAGGTGGACAGCGCGAACACCTCGCTGCTGCTGCCGGGAACGGAGTTCACCCTCTACGCATGGAACACGGCAACCAACAAGTTCGAGGCGGTTGGCGGCGAAAATGGTAAGGTCTACACGGATCAAAGCGGTATGATTACTTACCAATACAATTCGGCGAAGCTGAACGAGCGTCCCCTCGACCCGAACGTCGCGTACATGCTGGCGGAAACGCATGCAGTCGAACCGTACCACCTCGTGCTGGAGGATCGCCCGCTGGTCGTCTTCCACATCGTTCCGAGAGCGGACGATACCGAAGCACATCCGGAGAGATACCCGGACGGTCTCAACAATGGCAACTTCGGCACGATTTCGAAGAGTCGGCTGCAGGAGCTCATGACTGCTTCCGGCATCAAAGGCGTGGTGGATGGCCCGCACACCGTCAACGGCTCTGCGAGCATCAACATTCAGGTGAAGAACAGCAAGGAACGCCACGACATGGAGGTGCAGAAGAACTGGGCTGGCGACGACGCCCATGAGAATGCGCGCCCTGCCAGCGTACTCGTGATGCTTCGCCGCTATGCGCTGACGCAGGAGCAGTATACCGACGTGCTGGACACGGGTGCAACGCAGAATCCGCAATGCATCCTGTCTGCGGAAATGGTCAACAATAGCACGAAGGTTGCGCAGCAGTTCCCGGAGAATCAGGACGTTACGCTAACGCTGAACCTGCTTGATGGCGCACTTGACAACGCTGCGCGTATTGTGGCTCGCGTAGACGGAAAAGAAGTGGTCTTGGAACCGCAAGATACGTCGAGAAAACAGTTCGTTTACACCACCAAGATGACGCATCAGAAAAAAGTAATTTTCTGCTTGCAGTGGAAAAACTGGGAAGGAAAATGGCAGGACGGTCGCTACTATAACAACGTGAGCATCACGATGACCCCGGAAGGTACGCCGGTTGACGAAGTGCCGACGCAGGTCACGCAGTTCACCGATGCGCAGTGGGCAAAAATTCGCCAGCACCCGGACGACGCTTACGGCGGTCGCGAGGCTATGCTGACGGCAGCGAACGGCTGGCACACCCAGTGGTCGCAGCTGGAATCCACCGGCGCGGACGCGAACGGCAACAAGCTCTACTACATTTACTACATCGTCGAGGGCAAAGTGCCGAGCTACACCACATCCGGCATCACCTACACCATCGACCCGAACGCCAGCAAAACCACCGGCACGGTCACGGCGACGCTGACCAACGTCTACCGCCCGGAGGACAAGTACGGCGAAATCAGCATCGACTTGTCCAAGGAATGGTACGCGCCGGATGGCACAAAGCACACGATTACCGAGGAATTCGGCGGCGTACAGGTCGCGCTCTACAAGACGCGCTGGGATTACGTCAACGGCGCGTGGACGAAGGGCAGCACGGAACGCCGCGACGCGGTCACGCTGGCAGAAGCGAACAAATGGAGCGCCAAGTTCGAGGGGCTGGCAACCTACACGGTCGCCATGGAAAACGGCGTTGTCCAAAACGCCCGCGCCTACACCTACAGCCTCCGGGAACTGAACGTGCCGAGCGGCTTCTACTGCCAGCTGGCATACAGCGGTCTCCCGCAGCACCCGAGCGAGTACTTCACGGACGGGAATCCCGCCAATCCGAAGGCGGACACGCAGAACGCACGCGGCACGGCGACGCTGCGGAACTACGAGATCGCGAAGCTGACCATCGAAGCCGAGAAGCACTGGGGCGAAGGCGCGAAGCCTGAAAACATGCAGGATACGCTGACCTTCCGCCTGACCCGCGAAAAGCAGGAGAACGGCGCGTGGGTCGCGGACGACAGCTTCCAAGCGGTCACGAGGGTCATGAGCATCAGCAGCCTGAACACAAGCAAGGTCGTGTTCGGCACTTTCCCGAAGTACGCTGTGACGGGCTTCGACGAGCAGAATCAGCCCATCAGGCAAAGCTACCGCTACAAGGTGGAGGAGGTCAAGTACCAAAACGAAGCCACCCTCCCGTTCAGCGTCAGCTATAGCCCGGCGGACGGTTTCGTGACGACGGAGGGCGATGCGAACACCAGCACCACCGTCACCGTGACGAACAACAAGCTGACGAGCGAGAAGGAAGGTCTGTACCGCTTCAACGTGGCGAAGCAGTGGCTGGACGCTTCCGGCAATCCCGCGGACAAGCCCACGCCGGAAGGCACGAAGGCGAAGATTACCGTGACGCGCACCCGCCATGTCTATGCCCCGGATACGGGCTGGACAGCGGAAACGCCCACCGCAAAGACGATCGAGCTGGACACCACGGCAACGTACACGGCGCTTTGGGCAGAATGGAACGAAACGCAGTCGGTTTATGCGCAATACAACGCCGACGGCACGGTGAAATCCGCGTGGGCGTACACCTACGAGGTGTCGGAAGCGACGATTGACGGCTACTTCGGCACGCAGCATCTGCCTGCGGACTTCCCGAAGCAGCCGGAGGACTACTTCACAGACGCGGCACTGACCGATATCAAGGAGATTTATCGCCAGCCGCTGACGGACACGCTCCCGGAAGTGACCGAAAAGAACTACTACGTCGAGCGGTTCAACGTCAAGGTGGACAAGACTTGGGCGCGCTTCCGCGACAGGGATGAGCTGACGTTCTGCTTGATTCAGGCGAAGAGGCTGCTCACCTTTGACAGAAATGACAAGCCCATCAAGACGGCTGATCAGCAGTACACCTACGTCACGAAAAACTGGACGGAGGGCGGCGAAGAACCGGTCTGGGAGTTCAACAACCTGCCGAAGTACTACTTTACGGTAAATGAGAACGGCGAAGCGCAGAAGAAGCTGTACTACTATTACATCGTAGAGGGGTACGAAACGATTAATGGTGCGCTAAACCCGTATCTGTATCAGGTGAGCTACACAGGCGACGCTACGCTTATCAAGAAAACAACCGGTGCGGTGAACCAGCCTGCGGACGGCGGAACGGCGAACATCCACGCGAAGAACCTGCCGGGGTATGAAGTGGGAAATCTCAACCTCAATTTGACGAAAGAATGGGTCAATGTCACCAAGAAGCCGGAAAAGGTTACGCTCAACTTGACTGAGACAACGCATTTATGGGATAAAACAAAAGGGTGGATAACTTACGACCCCAGCGAGCGTTCCGTCGAAATAATGCCGGATGCGAATGGAAACTGGACAACAACGCAACCGCTGCAAGCGTACTATGTTGCGTATAATCCGGACGGTTCTATTTACACGGCGGCTGTTTACACCTATGAGCTGACGGAAGCCCCTGTGAACGGTACGATGCCTGTTTACAGCTTCTCGGAGAACTGGCCGAAAGAAGTGGGCGACGTCCTTGAACTCAATTCGGCTGGCGAGCCAATCAAGGCAAAGGATGCGTTCAGATTCTCTTCGACAACACCGATGGGGTTCATGCAAACCATCGCGGACGCAAGCGCAACGATTCAGAACCTGCCGAAGGGGAAGCTCGAGATTGAGAAGAAGTGGGCGCCGGAGGTTGCCAATGGCAACCAGCCCAACCCGCATCAGATCAAAAAAGTGAAGGTTCAGGTGGATCAGTATTACCTCGACGATAACCCATACGGAATCTGGTATCTGTCGAACGTCATGTACTTCGTCTACCTGACGGAAGAGAACGGCTGGAAGGCTGCCATTGACAATCTGCCCTTGTACGGCTATAAGGATAGTAAGCTGGTTCAGTACCGCTACAAGGTGTCGGAAGCCATCGGCGGAGATCCTGACGTGTCAGCCGAATGGGGAAAGAATTACGGTTGCGAGTTCTCCGGAGACGTACTGGTTGACGAATCCCAGAACAGCCAAAGGTTCTACCGCAGCTACTACCTTGAGTTCAAGGACAATGTCAGCAACGTGACCCTGACCAACATTCCGCGAAGCATCACCATTGAAAAGCAGTGGACGGATGCGAACACATACGGTGAGGACGGCGAACAGCGCGACATCTACTTGGAAATTCAGTGGAAGAGCGCCGGCAAGAGCAAACTCTTTGACTTGTTCGATCCAGACTTGTACAACACATGCACGTTTACCTGCGAACCGGCTACGCTCACGGCGGAAAAGGTGACAATCAACGGCAAGAATTACGTGCATGTGTCCGGCGTCGTCCCGAAGACGGCGGATGGCGCAGCCTCCTGGCGCGTCACCATTTCAGACTTTTACACCTCCACCGCGGACGATACCTTCATCATCCGCGAGGTGGAAAGCATGGGTTACCTGAACAACCTGCCGGACGGACAGACGGAAATTCGCCTCAACAGCGTCGCCACGATTACCAACACGCCGACGAAGCTGAAAATCACCAAACAGTTCAAGCAGGCGTATTTCCCCGCAGGCAGCGAAAGCGAACTGCCGCTGAATGTCCGCAATACCGTCGTGTACCTGCAAATCTGGCGCGAAAAGCGTGACGGCGCTGGTCTTACCCTATCCCAGGAACGCTACACCACGCCCTTGCTGGGTACGCTGGAAGCGAACATGGACGCGACGATCTTGCCGGACGGCACCGTGAAGCTGACGGTCGGCACGAATACGCCGACCGACGCCGCAACGCTGACGCTGACCCGTCTGCCGCGCTACTGGTTCGACAAGGATACAGGCGCAAGCGGCGAATGGTACTACTACGTCAAGGAAGTGGACGCGGAAGGCAACGAAGTTCATTCGGCTTCTGACCCGACGAACGGCGAACGGCCGGAAATCAACCTGAACGTCAAGACACTCACCGTCACCAACACCCTGACCGACGTCAGCGCCCGCAAGGTCTGGACGTCGCTGGACAATCAGTTCACGCTGAATCCCGCGAACCTCCCGGACATCACGCTGACGCTCAAGCAGACCACCGCGGAAGCGGCGGCGGACGGCGACAAGATCATCGCGACCGTTACCCTTGGCTGGGACGCGGAAGCGGGGAAGGTCGTCGCGAAGAATCTGGATGGCTGGCAGTTTGGCGAAGTGGTTGAATACACCGCGCCGGAAGGCAGCAAGAACATCTGGTGGGGCTACAAGTGGTACAATCTCCCGGCGTATGACGCGGGTGGCAACATTTACCGCTACTACGCCAAGGAGCAGACCCCGGTGGGCAGCGGCTGGCAGCTGGTGACGGATGACCCGAACGCCACGAACACCGCGCCGATTCCCGCGAACAGCGAAAATCGCGTCTTCCAGATTACGAACACACCCATTACCTACACGCTGCCCGAGACGGGCGGCATCGGCACACTGCCGTACACGGCGGGCGGTCTGCTGCTGATGGCAGCGGCGGCATTGCTGCTGGGGCAGGAAATCAAACGCCGGAGGGAAGGCTGCTGAGCAGTCGGCAGCCCCCCTTCCGGGGCAGCTCAATCCGTATACGCGGGCGAAAGCCCTTGTATAAACATGGGGAAAAAAACGACGGGAGGAGGAATGAAAAAAGCATAGCAGCTATACGTCAGGAGACCTCCCGACGTAGGCAACCCCGGTAATCCCCGAAAAACGTTTCCCAATGAACGAAAAACGACAACGAAAAGGAGAAAAACCATGAAAAAGTTTTGGGCAATTCTGCTGGCCATGATGCTCGTGCTGAGCATGGTCACTGTCGCAAGCGCTTCTGAAGTGACGGAAGGCGATACGACGACTACTACCGGCTTTACGATTCAGGTAAATCCGAAGGACGATGTGGATCACGAATACCAGGTGTACCAGATTTTCACTGCTGATGTTGTAACAAATGAATCTGGTGCGAAAGTGCTGACGAGCGTCAAGTGGGGCGCAAACGCCAAGAACGACACTGCTGCGGTCACGACTGGTGATCCTGTGCCGGACGCTGTTCTGGAGGCTCTGAAAACTGTTTCGGGCACGAATCAGGAAAAGCTGGCTGAAATCACGAAGTACTGGAACGCTGAATCCGCTCCGGTTGATACGTTCTCTTCCACCAAAGCAGTCCCCGGCAAGAGCCAGAAACTGACCCCTGGCTATTACCTTGTGCGGGACAATCAGGCAAAGCTGGAAGGCAAGGACGGCGCTGCCACGCTGCTGATTGTAAAGGTGCTGGATCAGGACATCGTTGCGACTGCAAAGTCTGAAAAGCCCTCTGTGGACAAGCAGGTGCAGGACGAAGTTGGCGATGCCGAAAAGAACGGCGGAGAAGCGAATTCGGAAGGCTGGGGCGAGAGTGCCGACCATGCGCTGTTTGAAAACTTCAAGTTCCGTCTGGTCGCAACTATTCCGGTCAACGCAGATTATAATGACTATCCGACGTACAAGCTGGTCTTCAACGACACCATGTCCAAGGGCATTACCTTTGTTCAGATTGATTCTGTGAAGGTGAACGGCATCGCACTGAAAGCTACCGATTATGTTTGCACTGCAACGCCTGGTCAGAAGGGCGCAGGCAAGGTTGGTGAAAATCAGGATAAGCCGTCTTGGACGCTCACAATCGAAGACCTGAAGACGGTGATGAAAGAAAACACCAGCATCCTTGTTACGGACAAGATTACGGTTGAGGTTGTTTACACGGCGTATCTGAACGAAGAAGCGCAGGTCTTCAACGCGAGCGCAAACAGCACGAACAACAAGAACAGCGTCGATTTGGAATACTCCAACAACCCCAATGCTGATGGCATGGGTAAAACGCCGGAAGACCATGTGTGGCTCTTCACCTATGTTGTGAACAACACGAAGTATGCGAACACGGCTGAAGCAGGCAAAGAACTGGCTGGCGCTGGCTTCACGCTTTATGACCAAAATGATCGTGTTGTTCCGCTGTGGAAGGATGCCGCTGGCAATTACGTTGTCGCAGGCACCACGAAGCCGAATGATACCTATACGGATGTCGCAAACAATGAAATGATTACGGAAGCCAATGGTACGTTCAACATCATCGGTCTGGATCACGGCACGTACACGCTGAAGGAAACCACGGTTCCTGCTACCTATAATCCGCTGGATCCTGTCACCATCACGATTTCGGCAGACCACAAGGAAGCTGCTGGCGGTGCAAGTGCAGCTATGGAACTCACGGCGGCTTCTACGATGAACAACAAGCTCGTCAACAAGTCCGGTGCGACCCTGCCTGAGACCGGCGGCATCGGCACGACCATCTTCTACGTGCTGGGCGGCATGATGTTCGTGGGCGCGGCGCTCATCCTCATCGTTCGCCGCAAGGCCGAAGCGGACGAAATCTAATTTCTCTCCCGCAATTCGTTGAACATCCCCATGTTCTGATGAAACCCCTGCCGGGCGGTGCGCGCAATGCCGCCGCCCGGCATTCCCAAATGGGAAAATGAAGCATGTTTGCAGAAAGGAGGCGGCTCATGAAGCGCAATATGACAACCATTTTGCTGTTTGTGGTGCTGTTTGTGGGTCTGGCGCTCCTTCTGTACCCGTCCGTGTCGGATTTCTACAATTCCTTCCACCAGTCGCGTGCCGTAGCCACCTACAACACGGTGGTGGAGCAGGAGTCCAAGAAGGATTACGAGGCGGATTGGGCGGCGGCAAACGCTTATAACGAAAAACTCCGCGCACAGTCCACCGTTGATCGCTTGATCATGACCGACGAGGAGCGCGAGGAGTACGACGCGGTGATGAATGTCGGCGGTTCGGGCATCATCGGGGTGATTGAGATTCCGCAGATTGCCGTGACGCTGCCGCTGTATCACTCGACGAACGCCAACGTGCTTCAGGTCGCCGTCGGTCACATCGAGGGTACAAGCCTGCCGACTGGCGAACCGGGGACGCATTCCGCCTTCTCGGCGCATCGAGGGCTGCCCTCCGCCAAGCTCTTTACCAACCTTGACCAGCTCACCTACGGCGATACCTTCACCCTCCGCGTGCTGGACAAGGTGCTGACTTACGAAATCGACCAGATTCTCATTGTCGAGCCGCATGACGTCAGCGCACTGCAAATCTATGACGGCATGGATTTGTGCACGCTCGTCACCTGCACGCCCTACGGCATTAATTCGCACCGGCTGCTTGTCCGTGGACACCGGGTCGAAACGTCGCTTGCGCAGCTATCCGTGCGCATCTCCGCGGACGCACTCGTGATTGACCCCTACATCGTCGCGCCGATTGTCGCCGCGCCGATGCTGCTGATTCTCCTCATTCTCATGCTGGTAACAACCAGCCCGAAACACAAGAAGCGGAAAGGAGCTGAGCGGTCGTGATGAGCCGCAAACCCTCGCGCCTGCTGGCGCTTGTCCTGCTGACAGCATTGTGCTGCCTTCTGCTTGCGCCCTGCGCGCTTGCCTTTGAACGGGTGGATTTGACGCACCCCTTGACGTTCGCCATTCAGGCTGATGACAACGAGGATGATGCGCACCTGCCCGGCGTGACCTTCCAGCTGTATCAGGTGGCGGACATGGATGCGGACGCTCGGTTCGCCCTGCGCAGCCCGTACAGCACCCTGAATATCGACATTAACGCGCTGAAGAACGCGGCGGACTGGGCAACTGCGTCCGAAGCGATGAAAGCCCTCACCGCGTCCGAAACGCCTGATTTCACCGGCACGACGGATGAAAACGGCAGAGTAACATTTACGGGTCTGAACCCCGGTCTGTACCTTGTTTCCGGCACGCCGGTCATCATCGGCGGCTGGGCGTACAGCTTCCAATCCTTCCTGACATCTGTGCCGACGCGCAATGTGGACGACGAGTGGCAGTATGACGTCCTCTCCACCATCAAGCTGGAGCGTTCCCCCGCGCTGATTGACCTTGAGTGCGTCAAGGTGTGGGACGACGACAACCGCGGCACATATCGCCCTGTGCAGATTGAAATTCATCTGATGCAGGACGGTCAGCATATCGACACGGTGATTCTGAACAGCGAAAACAACTGGCATCATATCTTCAAGGATTTGCCGGCTGACCATGTGTACACCCTCAACGAGGTTCTGGGGGCTGATGTGTACTATGAGCCGGAATATTCCATCGAAAACGGCGTGTATGTGATTACCAACCGCCGCACGGTTACGCCGACCCCGACCGCTCCGATTCCTGAAACGGGGCAGCTGTGGTGGCCGGTGCCGATTCTGGCGGGCGCGGGCATGATTCTGTTCGTCATTGGCTGGATTCTGCACCGGAAATGGAGCCAAGAGCATGAAGAACCGTAAGGGCAATTTGCTGATGACGCTGGGGCTGGTGCTGATTTTGGCGGCACTGGCGCTGGTGGGCTACAACCAGTGGGATGCCAGCCGCGCGCAGCAGGAGTCGGATGATGCGCTGATGGCGCTGGAGCAGATTCGCATTCAGCGGCAGATGGAATCGCAGCAAACCGCTGCACCGCCCGTAGTCACCGCGACGATGATGCCGACTGACACACCCGCGACGGATGCGCCGATAACCGACGCGCCGACGGCGGATGCCACTGCGGCGGATGCCCCGGCAGCATCTACGCCCTCCGTAACTGACGCACTGACGACCGACATTCCGCGTGATGACGTAACCGCCACGAACACCCCTGCGACGAGTGCGCCCGCAACGGTGAATCCTGCGACGAATCCGCCGAAACCGACGAGCGCGCCAACGGTGAATCCTGCAACGAATCCGCCGAAACCGACGAGCGCGCCGACGGCGAATCCTGCAACGAATCCGCCGAAGCCGACGAGCGTGCCGACGGCAGGGACTGCAACGAACCCGCCGAAACCGACGAGCGCGCCGACGGCAGGGACTGCAACGAATCCGCCGAAGCCGACAAGCACGCCGGATGCCGCGCAGACATCAAATCCGACGAGCACGCCGGAAATTACCGAAACACCCATGCCGACGGAATCCCCCGAACCGACCGAAACGCCTGAACCGACACCGTCCCCCGAACCCACGTCGACACCCACGCCCGCGCCGACGGGCAAGCTCTACGAGCGCGTGCCGGGAATCGAAATGCCGGGCGAGAAGGTCAATGGGCACGAGTATATCGGCACGCTGTCCATTCCGTCGCTGGGGCTGAAAGTGCCGGTGCAGCGCAACTGGTCGTACGAGAACCTGAGCGTGTCGCCGTGCCGCTATTCCGGCAGCGCCTACGCGGACAACCTCGCTATTATTGCGCACACCTACCACTTTGGCAAGCTGAGCAGCTTGGCGCTGGACGCAACCGTTACCTTCACGGACATGGAGAATAACGTTTTCCGCTACGTTGTGCGGGAGAAAAACACGATTTCGCCCAACGATGCGAACGAAATTGCCCATTCCGGCTATGACCTGACGCTTGTGACCTGCACCCTCAGCGGTACAAAACGCGTGGCGGTGTACTGCGAGCGCGTGAAATAATCCAACAAAAGGACTGTCTGCAACGGGCAGCCCTTTTTTCGTGAAATCCACGCAACACGGCAGGAATTGACGGGGTGGAGCGCGAAATAAAACAATCGTGGCGTAACTTTCGCCGCAGGAAGGGAAAGCAAACTTGAACTGGAAAATACACCTTTATCGTGCTATCCTCTGGCTGATTACGCTGTCCCTGCTGCTGCTGATGTTCGGTTTCTCGGCACAGGAAGGCGTGCAGTCCGGCAGCATCAGCGGTAAAATTGCCCGCCCAATTACGGATTCTCTGGCGCAGCGGCAGGGACTGACAGGGCAGGCGTACTGGAAGCTGTATGCACAGGTGGATTTTGCCGTGCGGAAAACGGCGCATTTCTTGGAGTACACGCTCTTGGGACTGCTGCTGACGCTGCTGCTGGACAGCTACCGCGCCCGCTGGCACTGGCTGTCATGGGCGGGATGTACGCTCTATGCCGCGACGGACGAAATCCATCAGCTTTTCGTTGCCGGGCGTACGGGCAAGTGGCAGGATGTGCTGCTGGATTCATCGGGCGCGCTGGCAGGGCTGCTGCTGGCGATGTTCATGCTCTGGCTGATTCGGCGGCGCAGGGCGAAAAAGCAATCAACATAATAAAATAGGAGGCAGATTATGCTGACAATCGAACAGCTTTACGACCTTAACCACACATTGGCGGCGGATTACCTGCGGCAGTTTACCTATCCGTGGGAGGCGCTTGTGGGCATCAAGGCGGAAATCCTGCGCATCGGCGCGGCGCTTGACCCGGCGGAATACACCGAAATCAGCGAGCACGTCTGGGTGCACAAAACCGCGACGGTTGCGCCGACGGCGTATCTGGGTGCGCCCTGCATCATCGGCGCGCGGACGGAAGTGCGGCATTGCGCGTTCATCCGCGGCAGTGCGCTGGTAGGGGCAGACTGTGTGGTCGGCAACTCTGTGGAGCTGAAGAACGTGATTCTTTTCGACCATGTACAGACGCCGCACTACAACTACGTCGGCGACAGCATTCTTGGCTATTGCAGCCACATGGGGGCGGGGTCGATTACCAGCAACGTGAAGAGCGACAAGACGCTGGTGACGGTTCGCGGCGCAGGCAAAAGCATGGCAACCGGCTTGAAGAAAATAGGGGCAATGCTTGGCGACTATGTGGAAGTCGGCTGCAACAGCGTGCTGAACCCCGGCACGGTTATCGGGCGGGAGAGCCAAATCTACCCGCTGAGCTGCGTGCGTGGTGAAGTGCCCGAAAGAAGCATCTGGAAAACTGGCGGCGTGGTGGTGAAGAAGCAATGATTCAGCCGATTGTGAGAGATGTGATGTTCCTGTCCTGCAAGAGTCAGATGGCGACGGCGGAGGATTTGCCCGTTGCGCGTGACCTCGCGGATACCCTGCGCGCCCATGCGCACGAGTGCGTCGGCATGGCGGCGAACATGATTGGCGTCCGCAAGCGCATCATTGCGGTGATGGCGGGGAAAACCGTGCTGGTGATGCTCAACCCGGTCATCACGGATCGCCAGATTCCCTTCGCAGCGCAGGAGGGGTGCTTGTCGCTGGACGGCGAGCGCCCGTGTTTGCGGTATCAGCAGATTTTGATGGAATATCAGGATGAGCAGCTGCAGCGGCATGTGCAGCGGTTCTCTGGTTTCACCGCGCAGGTGATTCAGCACGAGGTGGATCATTTGGAAGGCATCATTATTTGAGGTGAGGACATGACTATCACACAAACGCTCTGTCAGGAGTTCCAAACCGCCCCGTGGCAAATCGACGCCGTCATTCGCCTGCTTGACGAGGGCTGCACACTGCCGTTTATCGCGCGTTACCGCAAGGAACAGCATGGGTCGCTGGATGACCAGAAGCTGCGCGAAATCAGCGAACGGCTGACGGCGCTGCGGGCGCTCGAAGCGCGTCGGCAGGAAATCAGTGAAAGCCTGCAAAAGTTAGATGTCTGGACGGAGAAGCTGCAAAGCGACCTCGATGCTGCCGCGACATTGGCGCAATTGGAGGATATTTATCGCCCGTACCGCCCGAAGCGCCGTACCCGCGCGTCGATTGCCAAGGAGAAGGGGCTGGAGCCGCTCGCGAACGCGCTGATGCTCCAGCAGCGGAACATGATGGCGCCGGAAACCATCGCCCTGCGCTATGTGAACGCGGAGAAGGGCGTCGAAACGGCGGAGGATGCCCTGCAAGGCGCGATGGATATTATCGCCGAGGTCGTCAGCGACGATGCCGCCGTCCGCACGAAGCTTAAAACGTACTACCATCAAACGGCGATGGTCGCGACGGTCGCGGCGAAAGACGAGGACAGCACCTACCGCATGTACTACGACCACCGCGAGCCGCTGCGCCTGATGCCGTCGCACCGGGTGCTGGCGATGAACCGCGGGGAGAAGGAGGGCTTCCTCAAAGTCGCGCTGGACGTGGACAAGGAGAAGGCACAGCAGCTCGTGCGCTACGGCTTCGTGCAGCAGACGGGCAGTCCGGCGTGCGAGTACGTCGCGCAGGCGTGTGACGACGCGTATACGCGGCTGATTGCGCCGTCGCTGGACACGGAACTGCGCGCGGAATTGACCGACAAGGCGAGCGCAGCGGCGATTCGCGTGTTCGCGCTGAATCTGCGCCCGCTGCTGATGCAGCCGCCGGTGCGAGGAAAGGTCGCGATGGGGCTTGACCCCGGCATCCGCACGGGCTGCAAGGTCGCGGTTGTGGACGAAACCGGGCGCGTGCTGGATACGGGCGTCATTTTCCCACTGCCAAGCCATGGTAAGGTTGCGCAGGCGAAGGAAACCGTCAAGCGCATGATCCAGAAGCACCACGTCGGCATCGTCGCCATCGGCAACGGCACGGCGGGGCGCGAGACAGAGCAGTTCTTCGTCGAGGTGATGAAGGAGCTGGCGCTGGGCGACGCGCTCAAATACATGGTTGTCAGCGAGGCGGGCGCGTCGGTGTATTCCGCGTCGAAGCTGGCGGCGGAGGAGTTCCCGCAGTTTGATGTCAGTCTGCGTTCGGCGGTGTCGATTGCGCGGCGCTTGCAGGATCCGCTGGCGGAGCTGGTCAAAATCGATCCGAAGGCGATTGGCGTAGGACAGTATCAGCATGACCTAAAAGCAGCGGAACTGGACGCGGCACTGGGCGGCGTGGTCGAGGACTGTGTGAACAGCGTCGGCGTGGATGTGAATACGGCGAGCGTGTCGCTGCTGAGTTACGTCGCGGGCATCAACACGACCGTCGCGAAGAACATCGTGGCGTACCGCGAGGAAAACGGAGCGTTCACGACCCGCGCACAGCTGAAGAAAGTGCCGCGCCTTGGCCCCAAAGCCTTCGAGCAGTGCGCAGGCTTCCTGCGCATTCCCGGCGGCAAGGACTTGATGGAGAACACAGGCGTTCACCCGGAAAGCTACGACGCGGCGCGCACCCTTTTGAAGCACTTTTCGCTCACCCCGGCGGAGGCGGTCGGCAAGCTGCTGACCTTGGCGGACGCGGAGGGGTTCGCGGCGCTGGCGAAGCAGCTGAATGTGGGCGAACCGACCCTGCGCGACATTGCGGCGGAGCTGTCCCGCCCCGGCCGCGACCCGCGTGATGAGCTGCCGCAGGTGCTGATGCGCAGCGACGTGATGGATTTGAAGGACTTGCAGCCCGGCATGGAGCTTCGCGGCACGGTGCGCAACGTGACTGACTTCGGCGCGTTTGTGGACATCGGTGTTCACCGCGACGGCTTGGTGCATATCAGCCAGATGGCGCAGCGACGCGTGAATCATCCGAGCGAAGTCGTCCGAGTCGGCGACATCGTGACTGTGTGGGTGCTGGAAGCGGATGCGAAAACGAACAGAATTAGTCTGACAATGCGTCCGCCGGCGAAAGGGGAAGGCAATTTCTCAACAACCAAAAGCACACAAACTAAAAAACTAACATAACAGACTTGTAACATCCGAAGGGGCGCCGAAGGTTTCCAAAGGGCGATCGGAAAGCCCTTTGGTCGCTCCCGAAGGAGCGAAATCCCTGCGTAACAATCCAATCCTATAAGCAATAGGAGGAAAATTCATGCAAAACATGCGAAAATGGATTGCGCTATTCTTGATCATGCTGCTGCCGGTGCTTCCGGCAGCCGCCGAGGAGGAATCAACTATGCTGACAGGCAAAACAGCGACGGAAATCGTCGAGATGATGGGTTTCGGGTGGAATCTGGGCAATACGCTGGACGCAACCGGCGGCAATACCGCGGATGTGACCGCGCAGGAGCAGTCGTGGGGGAACGCGAAAATCACCCCGGAACTGATGGTGCGCGTGAAGGAAGCGGGCTTTGACACCATCCGCATTCCCGTGACTTGGTACCGCTATACCTCGGACGATGGGACGTACACCATCCGCGAGGACTTCCTCCAGCATGTCCATGAAGTGGTCGAATGGGCGCGAGAGGCGGACTTGTTCGTCATCCTCAATGTGCACCACGAAGCGTGGATTAACGAGCCGAATTTCGCGGCGGACGCGGAGAAAATCGGCGAGCAGCTGACGGCAATGTGGCGGCAGATTGCGGACACCTTCGCCGACTTTGACCAGCATGTGATTTTCGAGGGCATGAACGAGCCGCGCGCGCAGGGTACGAACTATGAGTGGAGCGGCAACGCGGCGTGCTACGCTGCCGTCAACTACCTCAACCAAGTGTTCGTGAACACCATCCGCAAGGACGCCAAGGGCTGCAACGCCGAGCGCTGCCTGATGATTCCAGGCTACGCGGCGACCAGCTCCCCGGCGGGCACGGCGGCGATTGCCCTGCCGACGGTGGATGGCGAAGCGGCGGCAAACATCATCGTGTCTGTGCATTCGTATGACCCGCAGACCTTCTGCCTGCAGGATACGCAGACGACGTTCGACCCGGAGAAGGATGGCGCGAAAATCAACCGCGTGTTCGAGAACATCAAGGAAACCTTCCTCGACCGGGGGATTCCGGTCGTGATGGGCGAAACGGGTGCGACGAACACGAATGGCAATCACGACGAGCGCGCGAAGTGGGCGTACTGTGTCGCGCAGAATGCCCAGCGCTATGGCGTGCCGATTGTCATCTGGGATAATGGGAACAATCAGACGTCCGGCGGTGAGTGCCACGCCTGGATTCGCCGCGCAGTGAATCCGAAGCTGCGCAGTCAGGCGACGAGCGTGGTGTACCCGCAGGTGCTGGACGCGCTGTGGGAAGGCAAGAACAGCACGGCATGGAGCAGTGCGCTGACGGAAGTGCGCGCGGAGGCGGACGAGAGCATCCTCTGGGCGAACGCCGACGGCTTGACGAGCCAGAAGGAATGGGATTCCTCCTACATCCAGCTCGAAGCGAAAATGGAGTGGTTCGCGGACGGCGCGCGCATTGGCATTCGCTATTCCGGCGCGGGTATGCCCAAAATCGTGCTGGACAGCGCGGAAAAGAGCGTCTGGTGGATTCCGGTGGACGCGGCGGAGATACAGAAGAATGATGACGGTACGAAAACCGCGTGGTTCACGAGCGAAATCCTGCTGGCGGAAATGCGCAAAAACGGCGTTGATAACCCTGCACAGCTGCAAAATTGTTATGTCATCGCGACGAACGGGAAGATTACCGCTTACCGCATCACCGTAGAGGGCATGGCGACGGCGCAGACGACCTACCATGTGAACGGCAGCGCGATTCATCAGGCGGATTTGCCGGATGCCCCGACCTACCCGCACATGACCTTCTGCGGCTGGTACACCACGCCGGATTATCAGCCCGGCACGGAAGTCACGGGCGCGAGTGGCGCTTCGGACGCATGGGCGAAGATGGCGCTGGACATGAGCGTCATTAAGTAACAAAGGAGTTAAAAACGTTGGATTTTGAATATCTGCTGTTTTTGCAGAACCTCCGGGCGGAAGCGCCGAACTTCATCAACAGCTTGCTGCTCTTCATTTCGGAATTTGCCGCCGGGTCGCTGCCGGTTGTCATTATTGTCGTATTCTACTGGTGCATCGACAAGCGCACCGGGCAGCGGATGGGGCTGTGCTTCGCGGGCGCAACGATGGTGACGCAGCTCATCAAGAATATCGCGTGCGTCTATCGCCCGTGGAAGCAGGATGCGCGGCTGCAAATCGCTCCGGAAGCGGCGGCAACGGCAACGGGCTACTCGTTCCCCAGCGGACATGCGACACTGGCAGCGTCCTTTTACGGAAACCTCGCGGCATACCTGAAAAAGTACAGCAAATGGTGGATTCTGCCGTGCGTGCTACTGACGCTGCTGACGGCGTTTGCCCGCAACTGGCTCGGCGCGCACACGCCGCAGGATGTGCTGGTTGGGATGATGATTGCGCTGGTCGTGCTGCTGCTGTCAAAATACTTGCTGAACTGGGCGGACGGCGGCAAGAACCGCGACTGGCTGCTGGCGACTATCGGCATCATCCTGTCTGCTGCGATGCTGATTTACACCAGCGTGAAGCCGTATCCGATGGATGTGCTGCCGGATGGAACGCTGCTGGTTGACCCGTGGGACATGGTGACGGACTGCTACAAGGCGGCGGGGGCGATGATGGGCTTCTGCCTTGGCTGGGTGCTGGAGAGGCACTTTGTCGGTTTTGATGCAAAGGGTGCGGGCAAGGCGCGCATGATTCGCGGCGTGGTTGGCGTGGCGCTGCTGCTGGCGGTGCGGAAGGGAATGAAGGCGGCGGGTAATCTGCTGCTGGATGCGCACTGGCTGGGCTTTGCAGAGATGTTCGGGCTGATGCTGTTCGCGATTGTGCTGTATCCGGCGCTGTTCCAGTGGGCGGAGAGAAGGAAAAGCAAATCGTGAAATTGGGCGTTTCGGGCGAAAATGGCTCGGAGCGCCTTTTTGTGGTTCTTCACGGAAAGTTGGGGGAGCAAACAAGGGATTAGGCGAAGCCCCAAAAGCTGCACGCGGAAGGAGCATGAAAGTGCGACCAACCCAATCGCGAAAAGGGGGTCAAGGGGCAATGCCCCTTGCAGGGTCAAGGGACAGCGTCCCTTGTGGGGTTTGGGGCAACGCCCCAACTGTCCCTCGTCCGACCAATCCCAAGGAAGTCGCCAACAAAGGCGCAGGCAGCGCAGCGTCCCTGCCAGTAACTTTGCGCGTCCGCAGACGCGCCCCCAAGCTGCTTTCCCCCCAAGCTTCCGTGAAGAACTTTTTTGTGTACGCATTTTGTGCATGAACGCATATGCGCCGGGATATGATAGGAATACGCACCCGGAAAGGATGCAGGAAAGAGAGGAAAGACGCATGGAAGAACGCAAATGTGTCGGTTGGCAGGAACAGGAGACATCCCGCCTGTTTTCCGCTGTGCAGGAGGCGCGGGGCAGCGGCGCACCGCTTCGGCAAGTGTTCGAGGACTTATCCGTGGACTTGGGACGCAAGCCCAACAGCATCCGCAACTACTATTACGCTTGTTTGCGGAATCAGGAGCAGAATACGCCGCGCGTACAGGCATTCATTCCCTTCACGGAGGCGGAGACGCATGACCTCTTGCGTCAGGTGCTGACGGGCTGCGGGCAGGGCATGAGCGTCCGCGCGTGCGTCATGCGGATGGCAGACGGCGACCACAGCCGGATGCTGCGCTATCAGAATAAGTACCGCGCAATTTTGAAGCATCATCCGGAGATGATTGCGCAGGTGCGGCAGGAACTGCTGGCAGAGGGCGTTGCTGCGCCCGCGCAGAGGAAGAATCCGCCTGATGAGGCAGAGAACCGCGCCGCGTCCCAGATGATGGCGGAACCGTGTGTGCTGAAAATGCTGGAAGGCATGAAGGAACTGCTTCAGCGGGCGTCGGCGGTGGAGGAGAAGGAGCAATTGCAGCGTTCGCTCGATCGAATGCGCGTGGAGCAGGATTTGCGGCGGATTGCGTGGGAGAAAGATTATGACGCGGCTGTGCAGCTGATTCGGGAGATGCGGGCGTGCTTGGAAAGCGTTCGTAATTCGCTGGACGGGGAGAAGCGCTGCGATGTGGAGGATTGCCTTGCGAAAGCCGCCTCGTTCCTCCAATAAACACGCGGGAGAAGCATGAAAGTGTCACCGATTGAAGGGGCTTCGCCCCGTTCCATTCGCCCCTTGCGTTCCCCCGAAAAATGCGGTATACTGTCCTTGTAAAGGGGGCATCCACATGGAAATCGGAATTCGGCTGCATGATACGGCGGGGAGTAATTTGGAGGAACACCTGCGTAACGCAAAGGAGCAGGGGTTTTCCTGTGTTCATATCGCGATGAGCAAGGTCGTGCCGGGGTTTAAGATGGCGGATGCGCCGGAGCTGCTGACGGACGCGCTGGCGGATGAGGTGCGCGGGCTGTTGGAGAAGTACAATCAACGGTGCGTGCTGCTGGGGTGCTATTTGAACCTGTGCAGCCCCGATTTGTCGGCGCACGAGCGCACGCTGATGAATTATCGTGCGCATTTGCGGTTCGGCAAAAAAATCGGCGCGCTGATGGTCGGGACGGAAACCGGCGCGCCCAATATCGGTTACAAATCCTGCCCGGAGTGCCGGACGGAGGAAAGCCTGCGCCTGTTTATTGAGCGCGTGAAGCCTGTTGTCCGCTGGGCGGAGGAAGAGGGCATGATGCTTGCTATCGAGCCGGTCACGCGGCACATCGTCTGCACGGCGGAAAGGTGTCAACGGGTGCTGGCGGAGGTGCACTCCGAAAACCTGCGGGTTATTCTTGACGCAGTGAACCTGCTCGACCGCGAGAACGTCCATCAGGCGCAAGAAGTTGTGACGGATGCGATTGCGCGTTTGGGGGATTCCGCCGAGCTGCTGCACATCAAGGATTTCCTGCCCGATGGCACGGACGAGTGCGCGTGGGCGCGGCAGAATATCGCGAATGTCAACATGTTTGATGGGCTGCTGTCGATTGCGCCGGGGTTGGGGCAGATGGATTACCGCCCGCTGATGCAGCTCGCGAAGCGCCGGAATCTGCCGATGACGCTGGAGAACACAAATCCGCAGAACGCGGTGTCGGCGCGCCAGACACTCGAAAAGACGCTGGAGGAATGCTGAATGGCAATGGATTTGCAGCGCCTGATGAGTCTGCTGCGCCAGTGTATGCAGCGCTACGATATGGTGTCGGCGGGGGATAAAATCGCGGTCGGACTGTCCGGCGGCAAGGATAGCTTGACGCTGCTGATGGGCCTAAAGCACCTCCAGCGGTTCTATCCCGTGCCGTACGGGCTGTGCGCGATTCACGTCGGCAGCGGTGCGCCGGGCAGCGAGGCAGACGTGGAGACGATGCGGCAGTTCTGCGAAGGATTAGACGTGCCGTTCTATTTTGTGGATGCAAAGGTGTACCAGATTGTGTTTGAAATCCGCAAGGAGAAGCACCCGTGCAGCCTGTGCGCCAAGCTCCGACGCGGCGCGCTCAACGACAAGGCAATGGCGCTGGGATGCAATAAAATCGCGTATGCGCACCATCAGGACGATTTCATCGAAACGAGCCTGATGAACCTGATGCTGGAGGGGCACTACGACTGCTTTCCGCCCGTGACGCACCTTGACCGCACGAACCTGCAAGTCCTTCGCCCCATGCTCATGGTCAAGGAGCGCGACGTGATTGGCTTTGCACGGAGAGAAAATCTGCCTGTTGTCAAGAATCCATGCCCTGCCGATGGGCATACGCGCCGGCAGGACGTGAAGGACTTCATCCGGCGCAGTCGCGACGTCTTTCCGCAGGGACGCGAATGCCTATATGCGTCGCTGCTGGACTATTTCGACCGAAATGTGACGAAAAATGCAAAAAACGGGTAAAAATCCTCCGAAAACGATATTTTTGGTGAAAAACAACAAAAGATTTCGTAAAAAATACGAAAAAATGGCGCATTTAGCCGAAAAAAATGTACAAAACGCCCGCAAACAGGGGAGCAACGCTGTAATGATGACAAGTAACCTACTTGACACCATCCGAAAGTAGTGTATAATGGACAATATACGTTGGTATAGGTGACTGATTGCGGGGATGCGGTTCGTCCACTTGCCGATGTATAAGAATGGCTAAAGTGTCACTAAGAACCGAATTTGGCAGATGCGAAATGCCCTCCGACGCAAAATTATCGGGGGGGGGTATTTTGTCTGCCGATTTTGCAACCTATGGTTTCACACCGCCCGATGGAAAGTAGGACAAGCCGATGATTACCATGCAGGAAATGGAGAAGGAGCTGGCCATTTACCGCAAGAACTTTACCGCGGTTCGCCTCATCAGCGAGGCAGATATCTTGCGTACAATTGAAGCGCGCAAGCACAATCCGGCTTCACGCGCCTGCCCCTGCCGGGATGGGCGGATGACATCGCAGGGATGCCGAAACTGCATCGTTCTCCGGGCGTACATGGAGAAATGCAAGAAAATCAAGCTCGAATACGATGACCCGAATGTTTATCAGGTGACAGCGCGTTACCTGCATGTCGAGGGCGGGCGTTATGTGCTGGAACTGGTGCAGAAACTTGACGACGACATGATGATTGACGCCGAGTCGGGCGAGAAGCTTGCCAATCGCCTGTCCAGTTATGAGGACAAGCTGTACCACGATGCGCTCACGGGGACGCTCAACCGCCGCTATTACGAGGAACACATGTGCAAAACCGTCTATGAGGCGGGCATTGCCATGATTGATGTGGATAACTTCAAACTTTATAATGATGTTTTCGGGCACCGCGCGGGTGATGTTGTGCTGGAGACGATGGCGCAGTCCGTTAAGCTGCATACCGCGAGCGGCGATCTGCTGGTGCGCTTGGGCGGAGACGAGTTCCTGCTGGTTATGCCCGGCATTCCCGCTGACCGCCTGTACAGCCGCCTGCTGCAAGTGAGCGAGGCGGTGCACAATACGCCTGTGCCGGGGTACACGAACCTGCAAATCTCCATCAGTGTCGGTGGGGTGATGGGCAACGGCCGCCCGCTGGAAGCTGCCGTGGAGCAGGCCGACCAGCTGATGTATCAGGCGAAAACGCGCACGAACATGGTCGTCACGGAGACGATGCTGACGCAGTCGCCGGAAAAGGCGAATGCACTGCGCACGCAGAGAGAACGCATTCTGATTGTCGATGACTCGGAGATAAACCGCGAGCTGCTGGCGGAAATGCTGGAGGATGAGTATGACATTCTGGAAGCTGCGAACGGGCAGGAGTGCATGGATATCCTGAACGCGGGCAGTGAAAAGATTTCGCTGATGCTGCTGGATTTGCTGATGCCCGTCATGGACGGTTTCGAGGTGCTGGCGGCGATGAACCGCAATCATATGCTGGAAAATCTGCCGGTCATCATGATTTCCAGCGAGGACTCGGACGCCTTCATCCGCCGCGCCTATGAGCAGGGCGTGAGCGACTACATCAGCCGCCCGTTCGATGCGAAAGTAGTCCATCGGCGCGTCTACAACACCATTAAGCTGTACGCCAAGCAGCGTCGCCTGGTGTCAATGGTCACGAGCCAAATCCTCGAAAAAGAAAAGAACAACATGCTGCTGATTAACATCCTGAGCCATGTGGTGGAGTTCCGGAACGGTCAAAACGTCTCGCATGTGCAGCATATGCGGCAACTGTCGGAGCGGCTTCTGGAGACGCTGTGCGCCAAAACCGACCGCTACCGCCTGACTCCGCAGGATTGCGACCTGATTGCCCTCGCGTCGTCGATGCACGATATTGGTAAAATCGCCATTGATGCGAAAATTCTGAATAAACCCGGCAAGCTGACGCCGGAAGAGTTCGAGCAGATGAAGCAGCACACGATTCTTGGCGCGAAGATGCTCGACGACCTTGCGGCGCACCACAACGAGAAGCTGGTGCGCACGGCATGCGACATTTGCCGCTGGCACCACGAGCGCTATGATGGGCACGGCTATCCCGACGGTCTGGTGGGGGACGAAATTCCGATTTCGGCGCAGGTCGTTTCGCTGGCGGATGTGTACGATACGCTCATCAGTGAGCGCGTCTACAAACCCGCGTACAGCCACGAACAGGCGATGGCTATGATCCTGAACGGCGAATGCGGCGTGTTTAATCCGCTGCTGATTGAGTGCCTGAAGGAACTTCGGGAGACGTTGCGGTGCGAGCTTGACGTGCCGCTGCTTAACGTGAAGCACGAAAAAGCACCGGGCGACGGCGCAAAACCTGCGGAATCCAAAGAATAAAAGACGACCCGACTGCCGGCAATATCGGTGGTCGGGTCGATTTTTACCACTGGTTAACGTGTACGCGGTTTTCTTCGTAGCGGCTGGGGCGCACTGCGCGCATGTCGATATCCTCCGCCGGATAGCCGAGCGCGAGGATCGAATGCGGTACAATCGTCTCCGGCAGCTGGAAAATCGCCGCCTGCCGCTTCACGCGCGTTTCGTCCGGCCAAGTGCCAAGCCAGACCGATCCGATGCCGAGGTCGTTCGCCGCTAACGTCATGTTCTGCGCGGCAATCGCGGCGTCAATCACCCAGAAATCCGGCGCGGGCGGAAAAGCGCGGTCGAGGTCGCCGCAGACAAGAATCGCCGCCGCTGCCTGATTGAGCATCCGCGCGACGCGCCCGTTCGCCTCCGCCATCTGCGCGAGCTTTTCCCGGTCGGTTACGACAATGAACGCCCATTCGCGCGCATTGACGGCGCACGGCCCGCTCATCGCGGCTTCGAGAATGGTGTGGAGTTTGTCGGGTTCAATCGGATTGTCGGCAAATTTGCGCACGCTGCGGCGGGTGAGGATGTTCTGCATGGTTTCCATGGAAATTAGGCTCCTTTCAATGATGATATATAGTGTGCTTTTTGCATTGCGCGGGGGGTTCGCCTCTGCGGACGCGATTCCACTGCGACCAATAAAGTTCCATGAGAAAATGTCAGCAGCGGAAGCATACGCTGCCATCCTCAGCATAACACATTTGTGTGCGCAAGACAACGCGCGCCACCGAAAAAATCGCGGGTGGAAAATTGTGCAGCCGCGAAGTTTCCCGGCGGGTCATGTACAAATGGGAAAGAATGCGGTATAATAAAACATGAGCCGCGAGGAACGGCTCGGAAAGGATGAAACACCAATGCTCGATCAGAACGTTGCACGGGAAGTATTGCAGGAAGCGGTACGTACCGGCGGTGATTTCGCTGAAATTTTCATGGAAGACCGCATTGACCACGCGATGGGGATGCGCTCTCATAAGCTGGAAAGCGCGACGACCAGCCGGACGCACGGCGCGGGCGTGCGCGTGTTCAGCGGTACGAATGCGATTTATGTCTACACCAACGATACCAGCCGGGAAGGGCTGATGAATTGCGCGCGGCAGGCAGCGGCGGCGGTGCGCGGCGGCAAGGGCTGCGTCGTTGCGCCGTTTAAGCCGTGGGATGCCTCCCGCCCGGAAGAAATTTTGCTCCTGCCGACTGACGTGAAGGCGGCACTCAAGGCGGAGAAGCTCCGCGCGGCGGAAGCGGCGGCGCGCAGTGTCTCCCCGGAAATTGTGCAGGTGATGGCGAATTATGGCGACCATGTGCAGGATGTGTGCATCTGCAATACCGAGGGCGTGTTCGTGACCGACCGCCGTGTGCAGACGCGCCTGCGCGTGAGTGCGATTGCCAGCAACGGCACAGAGAATCAGTCCGGCAGTGATGCGCCCGGCGCGTCCATGGGCTTTGAAATGTTTGACACGCGCGTGAATGCGGAAGAATCAGGGAAAATTGCTGCCCAGCAGGCAGTGACGATGCTTCATGCACCGGTCTGCCCCGCGGGTGTGATGCCCGTCGCGATTGACAACGGCTTCGGCGGCGTTATCTTCCACGAGGCGTGCGGCCATTCGCTGGAGGCTACCAGCGTGGGCATCGGCGTGAGCGAATTCTGCGGCAAGCTCGGCCAGCAGATTGCGTCGCCCATCGTGACCGCCATCGACGACGGCACGCTTGTCAACAACTGGGGTCAAATTCATGTGGACGACGAAGGCACGCCCAGCCAGCGCACGGTGCTGATTGAGAACGGCATTTTGAAGAGCTACATGGTGGACCGCCTCGGCAGCCGCCGGATGAATCACCCGATTACCGGCTCCTCCCGCCGCGAAAGCTATGCCTATGCCCCCACGAGCCGTATGCGCTCCACCTTCATCGCCCCCGGCAATGACAGCAACGAGGAAATCATCGCGTCCATGGGCGACGGTCTGTATGCCCGCAAGATGGGCGGCGGCTCGGTCAACCCGGCGACGGGCGAATTCAACTTCTCCGTGGCGGAAGCGTATCTGGTGCGCGACGGCAAGATTGCCCACCCGGTGCGCGGCGCGTCCCTGATTGGGCGCGGCAGCGAAATCCTGATGAAGATTGACCGCGTTGGCAAAGAACTGGAACTGTCGCAGGGCATGTGCGGCTCCAAGAGCGGCAGCGTCCCGACCGACGTCGGTCAGCCGATGATTCGCGTCAGCAGCATCACCGTGGGCGGCCGCTAAGGAGGAGAAGCAGATGAAAGTCAACGAATTTTTGAATGAGGTGCTCGCGGCAGCCAAGGCGGCGGGCATTGATCCGGCGGAAGTATATTATCACGGCGGCGACAGCTTCAACGTGAGCGCGCTGGACGGCGAAATCAGCGACTATAAGGTGGCATCCTCGTGTGGGGTATCGCTGCGCGGCATGTTTGGCGGCAAAATGGGCAGCGCGTCCACCGAGGCGTTCGACGCTGATGCCGTCCGCCAGCTGATTGACGGCGTGAAGGAATCTGCCACCCTGCTGGAAACCGACGAACAGGACGAGATTTTCGCGGGCGAAGAGCGCTATCCGACCATTGAGAAGGAAGAAAGCGACGTCGCGACGACGAGCGCTGAAGCGAAAATTGAGAAGTGCCTGAAGCTGGAAGCTTTGGCGAAAGCCGCTGACCCGCGCATTGTTCGCGTACCGAGCGCGATGGTCGCGTCCTCCAGCAGCGAAGTCATCCTGCGCAACAGCTATGGGCTGAATTTGCAGGATTCTGGAAGCTACTTCGTGTCGTATGCCAATCTGGTTGCCAAGGATGGCGACTCCACGGCGGTCAATGGCAAAATCGCGGTGTCCGGGCATTTTGCAGATATTGATGCGGAAAAGCTGGCGAAGGAATCTGCGGCGGAGGTGCTGTCCCAGCTGAACGCTTCTCCCGTGCCGACGGGCGAATACCGCGTGATTTTCCGCTATGACGCCATGCAGAGCCTCTTGCAGACGTTCTGGGGCGTGTTCTCGGCGGAGAATGCCCAACAGAATCTGTCTCTCTTCGCGGGCAAGGAAGGGGAAAATGTCGCAGCGGACGTCGTGACCATCGTTGATGACCCGCTGATGAAGGGCGGCTTGGCGACGAGCGCGTTCGACGGCGAGGGCAGCGCCAGCCGCACGAAGAAGGTCGTAGACAGCGGCAAGCTGACGACCCTCCTGCACGACCGCAAGACGGCGCGCAAGCAGGGCGTTGCATCGACCGGCAATGCCGCGCGCGTGGGTGGACGCATCATGGTTGCGCCGACGAACCTGTACATTGCCGCGGGCGAGAAGTCGCTGGATGAACTGATGGCGGACGTGGGCAACGGCGTGGTGATTACTGAACTGGCGGGTCTGCACGCGGGCGCGAATCCCTCCAGCGGCGATTTCAGCCTGCTCAGCAAGGGCTACACCATCGAGAATGGCAAGCGCGGCCGCGCCGTGGAACAAATCACGGTGGCGGGCAACTTCTACCAGCTGCTGAAGAGCATCTGCGCCGTCGGCAGCGACCTGACCTTCGAGGGCAGCAGCATCGGCAGCCCGTCTGTGGACGCTGGCACGCTCAAAATCTCCGGCTAATCTGTTCTATCAAGGGGAAGCGCGGCATTTTCGCCCGTTTCCTCTTTTTTTGATTTTTGCCAACCAAACCGTTGAATGCGGCGTCTAATGATATGGGGAATCCACAGCAACGGGAAAGACTGCTAACAGCAGGGTGCAGGTGATTCATTGCCCCTTGGGCGCTCCCACAGGAGCGCCCCCCTGCGCAACACAATAAAGGGAACACTCCCGCGCATCGCACCCCAAAATCAGAAAGGAGGCGCAACCGCAATGACCGAACAGCAGCTTCGCGAGAAGCTTCAATTCGCCTACGGAAACATGCCGGACGCAACCCGCGCAGCTTTTGAGCATTCGCTGACGCACCACCGTGCGCCGGAAACACACCGAAGCATCGGCTTGAGCCGGACGATGCGCATCGTCATCACCGCTGTGCTGATGGCGCTGATGCTGACGGCGGTTGGCGTGGCGGCGGCGCGGTTCTTCAGCGTTACCGACGTCCACCCCGCGCAGGACGGCACAGAAGGGGACTATCAGGCGCATTATCTCGCGCTGGAGGAGCGGTATGACAGCGATTTGCTGTCTGTGTCAGTCAACGACGCCGTGTACGACGGCAGCGTGCTGGCGTTCACGATGGAGATGGCGGCAAAGACGGACGACGTGCTGGCGGTGGAAGTGCGCATATGCGGCGAATGCGACGGCAAAATGTACCGTTTTGACCCGCTGGATGTCTACGGCGGCGAGTTCCAAAGCCTGCTGATGCTGCCCGACCTCGGCGGCACATTCGATGGAGAAAAGTACGCTGCGGAAGGCATTTTGCTCGACGAAACCGGGCAGATGCCGCCGGAAGGAAAGCCGATTGCGTGGACAATCGAAATCGACGTGCTGAAAGCTGTCTGGCAGACGGAAACCATGCCGGATGACCTATATGAAGCGCTCAGCGAAGAGGACGACGTGGCGCAGTACATCCGTGAGCAGGCGGAGCAGCACATGATCACGCTGACGGACGCGGGCGTGGAGGACTACCTGCTGGAAATGTGCGGCGTGGGCTGGGACGAGATGGAACAGATGTCCAAGGCGGATTTGCTCCTGCGCTGCGGCGGCTTCGAGCGCGTGGAAACATATACTGTGGCGTTCGCGACGGAAGGGAACACGCAGTACGTCCACCCGGAGTTGTCCGGCTTGCGGATTCCGCTGGACGGGTACACGGCGGTTGTGGACTATGTGCGCGCATCGTTCCTCGGCGGGTGCGTGGTGCTGCACTGCGAAGCGCCGAATGGAACGGCACTGCCGAATGGGACGGCACTGCCGGACGTGTGGCGAATCTACCGCAACGACGAGCAGAATCCGGCGGGTGAAGCGGGATGGGCGCGCGCGTCGGGCTATGCGGGCGTGCCGGGCGGCGTGGTGGATGTGAATCAGCCGTCCATCTGCCTGTACTTTGCACCGTGCGCGGATTTGACGAGCTTGCGCATCGTGCCAGAAGGCGAAGCGGGCTTCACGCTGAATTTGTCGGGAGAGAAGGGGACGGAATGAACGAAGCGACATGGATCGAAAAGATGCGCGCGGTTGAGGGAACACTCTACCATGTGACCTGCGCCATGCTGCGCGAGGAGTATGACCGCCGGGATGCGATGCAGGAGACGGCGCTGCGGGCGTGGGAGAAGCAGTCGACGCTGCGCAGGGAGGAATATTTCGGCACATGGGCGGTGCGCATCTGCATCAACGTGTGCAAGGACATCCGCCGGAAGAGCAAGCCCGTTATGTCCACTGACGACGTGCCGGAAATCCCCGCGCCGCAGGGGGATACGGACTTCCGCCTGATGCTGGACAATCTGCCCGATACGCTGCGCCTGCCGGTCGTGTTGTACTATCTGGACGGGCTGACGGTGGCTGAAACTGCGCAGGCACTGGGCGTTCCGGTGGGCACGGTGAAATTCCGGCTGCATCAGGCGCGGAAAAAGCTGCGCGTGGAGCTGGACGCCCCGGAGGAAGAGGGGGCAAACGTGCAATGACCGAGCGGGAACTGCGGGAGAAGCTGCAATCCGCCTACGGAACCATGCCGGACGCAACCCGCGCCGCCTTTGAGCATTCGCTGACGCACCACCGAGTGGAAACGCGCCATCCCGTTCGGATGAGCCGGAGAATGCGGACGATTGTCACGCTTGCTCTCATGCTGATGATGCTCACGGCGGTCGGCGTAGCGGCGGCGAAACTGGCGAGCGTGACGGACTATCCGCCGCCGTCGGGGCTGACGCCGGAATACATGTCGCATTTGGTCGCGCTGAACGAAGCCTACGACGGCGATTTGCTCACGCTGTCCGTCAATGACCTTGTGTTTGACGGCACGACGGTCGAAGTTGCCATGAACGTGCAGCCCAAGGCGGGCAAGCAGGTTTTCATGGACATGGAAGTCACGGCGGAGTGTGCCGGGCGGGCGTACACACTGGAAATTGAGGGCTGCGGGGGCGGCGATTTCATGAGCGGCATGTTTCTGCCGGATGGAACGGGCAGCTGGAGTGACTCGCCATTTGGGTTCGACGGTGTGCTCTGGGATGACGACATGCAGTCGCCGCCGGAAGGCGTGCCGATTGCGTGGACGATGACGTTCGAGCTGCTTCAGCCCGTGTGGAAAGTGGAATATCTGCCGGACGCGCAGTATCAGGCGCTCTTGGCGGGTGGGGCGGACACGCTCGAGACCTATGTGCAGAACAACTGGCGGCAGCACATCATCACTGTGACGTATGGCAGTCTGGTGGAGTATCAGTATGCGGCGGAGGCGGCGATGCTGGCGGATGGAACCATTACCGAGCCGCTTTCGGGCAGCCGGACGGAACAACTGCTTTCCTGCGGCGGATTCCGGCGCGCGGACACAATCATCGTGCAGTTCACAACGGATTTTGCGGATGATTACGCGCATCCGGAGCTGGTCGGCAAGCGCATCGGCATGGGGGACTACGACCTCGTGATTGACAATGTGAACTTGTCCTTCATGCGCGCGAACATCACCATGCACTATGAATTTTCAGCGGCGTATACCGAGGATGAAATCCGCCAAATGACGAACCTGCCGAACGCTTGGCGTGTGTATGTCAACGGGCAGACAGAAGCCGGTTACGACGCCTACGCGAATTTCCAGCAGGTCACGAATGGCGCGTACGGCACGGACAAGCCTGAACAGCTGACTGTCGGCTTCGACTTCTACCCGGCGGAGACGGACATCACGCGGCTGACGTTTGTACCGATTCGCAATATGGGAGAGAAGTGGGATGCTTGCCATCCGGATGCGGAAAAGGGGTTTACGCTGGAACTTCAGGAATGATGCGCATATTTGCATAGAAAACACAACATATGAATGGAACAGCATGTTTTTTTTCGCCTGACCATTTGCGTTTTTCCGCCAACCATGCTATAATGAGAGCGATTTAGGCAAGGAGGCGGAATGCGTGGCGGAGGCAGAAGAGAAGCTGGAGGTAGAGGGCTGCGGTTTCCTGTGTGTGCACGAGAAAGTGGTGGAAAGAGTGCAGCACGAGCTGCCGCAGGAGGAAACGCTGCTGCGGCTGGCAGATTTGTTCAAGGTGTTCGGCGACGGGACGCGCGTGCGCATCCTGTTTGTGCTGCTGACGGCGGAGGTGTGCGTATGCGACCTCGCGAAGCTGCTGGGCATGACACAATCCGCCGTATCGCACCAATTGCGCGTGCTGAAACAGGCACGGCTGATTAAGGCGCGGCGCGACGGCAAGACCGTGTTCTATTCGCTGGCGGATGACCATGTGGCGACGCTGCTGCGGCAGGGCATGGAGCATGTCTGCGAGGGCAGCGGGGGAGAATGCGGGGAATAATCAATCATCAGCATAAAAAGAGGTTCTTCACGGAAAGTTGGGGGCAAACAAGGGCTTAGGCGAAGCGCCAAAAAGCTGCACGCGGAAGGAGCATGAAAGCGCGACCAA
>OKVH01000152.1_pt1 | contig 39216 bp, 29 predicted proteins | sample 1604791 | NCBI WGS metagenome assembly OKVH01 (sample SAMN01760919, study PRJEB22395) | human gut metagenome | reverse complement strand
ATGAAAATCAAAAATGCAAAAAGCAAAAACACGAAAAGAAAATGAAACTGATGAGAAAGCCCATCTGGTGGGTGGAGCTGCTTGTGGCGGCATTGGTATGCACGGTTCTGATCGGAACTCTGGCATATGTGTCATACAGAACTGCGAGCATGATGCTGTATAACAAGATGTCTGACTCGGTTGATGATATGATGGGGAGTGTCCATGAGAGGATGAACACAGTACAGACTCAGGATGAATTTGCCGATTCCGTGGATGAAGACAGCGCGGCGTATATACGGGCATACAATACGATAATGTGGAATTCGTATTTGAATGGCGAGGTGATCATGTATGTGACAAATGAAGACTGGCTGTACAATCACTATCTTATAAATAACTGTAATACCTTATATAGACTGTACGATTCTGAAACGTTCCAGAGGATCGATCTGGACGGTATTGTGAATAAAAATGAGCCATTTACTATCATGTGTGTCAGGAATCTGGATACCGGCATAAGCGGATATTATGTGTGTGATGACAGTGGACTGACGAAGGTTCTTGACAATAGGGTGTCGGTATATGAATATTCGGGGGACATCTGCGGAGTGAAGAACATAGCCGATCCGTGCATAGGAAAAGTGTATCTGCGGGACAGTGAAAATGGAAGCAGCTTTACGATACAGGGTGCTGACAGATACACAGACGAGAGCGTATTTTACGATGGCCCGGCGGATTCGTCGGGGTATTCGGAGTATGATGTGACACTGGAAAAGCTTACTTTTGATGACACTATCAATTCAACATTTGTCATGAATGGGGAAAAGTATGTGGTGACGGATATCAGGACATTCAGGGATATGGATCAGCTGCTGGAAACCGAGAGCGATGCGCTGGACAGGGTTATCAAAGCATCCAGCACCCGGTATGTGGCAAGCGGACAGATGACCAGACTGGTATGGACTTGTCACATAGGCTCAACAAGCGGAGACTTTCTGTTCGGCAAAAAGAAGATAGATTACACAGGAAACAATGTGTGCGGTATCCAGGGTGGCGACGGCAGGGTTTACGCTGCCATGGAGGGCAGAGTCACGCTGGCAAATGGCAGACAGTGCATACTTGCCGGGGTGTGTTCCTATGACGCGGATGCAGTCATACGGGAACTAGCCGGGGATATAAGAAGAATAGCCATATGGTGTATAGCGTGCATAACTGTATTTGCGACTGCTGTCATATACCTGACGAGAAAGACCCGCTATGACCGTCAGGAGTACAGACGCAATATGACAAATGCTATGGCCCACGATCTCAAAACCCCACTCATGGCTATGTCGGGTTATGCGGAGAACCTTCTCGCAAATGTGCATACGGACAAGAGACAGCAGTATGCGGAGGCAATATCAGAAAATGTGCGAAGGATGAATGGAATGATAGAGCAGATGCTGGAGATAGACAGGCTGGAGACCGGGAAACGGCGAAAAAGAGAAAAGCTTGAGAGCGTTGATATGGCGGAACTCTTCAGAAAAGTTGTAGAAGATAATGAGGTGTCGATACAGAGAAAAAATATGGTGGTGACATTTGAGGGCAATTGTACTTTAAATGCAGATATGGAATCGATGAAACGCGTTGCGGAAAATCTGGTGACAAATGCGGTGAGACACGGCATGAAAAATGGAATTATAGATATAGAGATGTCAGATGGAAAGGTGACGATAAGCAACACAACGGATGATGTCCTGCCAGATGACATAGATTCGCTGTGGGATCCGTATGTGAAGGGCAGCGGCAGTAGAACAGGCGGTGGCAGTGGACTCGGGCTTTTTGTTGTGAGGACTATACTTGACAAGTATGGCTTAAAAGGAAGTCTGTCATATCGTGATGGCACTTTTTCGGTGTTTATAAGCTCCCGGTAAATGCGTAACAGGCATACAGAGGATAGTAAAAATGTCCGTGATAATTTAGACAGAACATTTATAAAAATTTCATATACAATAAAAAAATATTCATATTTTTTTGATGTAATAGGTATGATATACTTCAAAATGTAGTGATAACTTGCATATATAAAAAGAAACCATCTGTGTACATGAAGTTTTAAGTGAATTTGTAAGTTGGGTGGTTTCTTTTGCGTAACTTCCGGGTTTTGTATGATCGGGGAGCGGATATTTGGGTATTATGAAAAAAATATTTTTAAGAGAGGTAACAATATGGGAGATTATAAGGCAGCAGAGAATAGATATAAGAATGTTGAAGGTACAGGATTTTACAGACATTGCGGAAAGAGCGGTCTCATGATGCCACCTCTGGCACTTGGACTCTGGCACAACTTTGGAACAAATGACGACTACGAGAATATGAAGAAGATGTGCTTTACCGCATTTGACAACGGAATAACACATTTTGATATAGCAAACAACTATGGACCTGTGTACGGAAGTGCAGAGGAGAACTTTGGAAAGATACTCAGAGAGGATCTGGGTGCATACAGGGATGAGCTGATAATCAGCACAAAGGCTGGATACGATATGTGGGAAGGCCCTTACGGCAACTGGGGTAGCAGAAAGTACCTCATAGCGAGTCTTGACCAGAGCCTTAAAAGACTTGGCATCCCATATGTGGATATATTCTATCATCACAGAATGGATCCGAACACTCCTCTCGAGGAAACCATGGGTGCGCTGGCACAGATAGTTAAGAGTGGAAAGGCACTCTATGTCGGACTCTCCAACTATGACGGACCTACTATGGCAAAGGCGGAGAGGATACTGGATGAGCTACATGTGCCATTTGTGATAAATCAGAACAGATACAGCATACTGGACAGATCTGTCGAGAAGAATGGACTTCTGAAGCAGACATACGCATCAGGCAAGGGTCTCATATGTTTCTCACCTCTGGCACAGGGAATGCTGACAGACAGATATCTGAAGGATATGCCGGCGGACAGCAGGGCAGTGAAGGACGGAAGATTCCTTCATGAGGATCAGGTGCTTGAAACTAGACCTCTCCTCAATCAGTTAAATGAGATCGCAGCCGGATATGATATGAAGCTCTCAGAGCTTGCCATCGCATGGCTGCTGAACAAGCCGGAGGTCACAACAGTGCTGATCGGTGCTTCAAAGCCTGAACAGATCATCAGCAATCTCAAGGCTGCTGAGAAACAGGCTCACACAGTCATGACAGAGGAAGAACTGCAGAAGATAGAGGATGCTGTTGCAGCATTTGGCAGATCATAATAAAAGCTGATAAATTAATTTTTCATACCCCCTCGCAGGAGAGACCGATTATGGTTTCTCCTGTTTTTTTATGGAACATGGCTGGCAGGCTGGCGGATTGAATGTAAACGTGAAAATATGTTATGATACGGAAGATAGATTATATAGAGATATGTTCGGAGAAAAGCATTGAAAGAATATATAAATGAAGCACTTGAAAAGTATATAAATAAAGGCACATACCCATGGCACATGCCGGGGCACAAGAGACTGCCGTTAGAAAAGCTGGAAAACTTCTGGAATGGAGTATATGCACATGATTTCACTGAGGCAAAGGATCTTGATGATATGCATGAGCCGGAGATGTTCATAGCGGACAGTCTTGCAGAGATGAAGAAGGTGTATGGCACATTTGCGACGTACATGCTGGTGAACGGTTCTACGTCCGGACTTATGACGGCTATCCATGCCACATGTCACAGGGGAGATGTGATACTTGCGGCCAGAAACTGTCATAAGGCGGTGTACAATGCCATCTGCATGCTTGAGCTTGAGCCTGAATACATAGTGCCAGATTATGTGGATATGAGATGGCACTGCGGCGCGAATCAGTCAATGTCGGACAAAATGACTGACGCCTGTGGTAAAGATGATTGTGAAACTCGGGAAGGGACAGATATTCGTGGTGAAGGCGATCGCGAAACTCCGGAAAGGGTAGCTGTCAATGGTGGAGATGATCGTGAAGTGTCAGAAAGGACGGATATATTGGGTGATATATCGCCGGATAAGCTAGAGCGTGCGATCATCACGTTGATAACAAATGGTAGAAAGCCGAGTGCGGTGATCATCACATCACCCACATATGAGGGCGTCATATCAGACATAGGAACTTTAGCTGAAATCACACACAGATATGGAATATATCTCATAGTGGATGAGGCACAGGGAGCGCATCTGAACTTCATGGAAGGACATGAAACCGCCATGGCACAGGGAGCGGACATCGTCATCGAAAGCCTTCACAAGACCATGCCTGCACTCACTCAGACATCGCTCCTTCATGTGATGAATCCGAAACTTGATGAGAGAGTCAGGAGATATCTGCAGATATTCCAGACCTCGTCCCCTTCGTATATATTCATGCAGAGCATGGAGAAGGCGGTGGCATTTGGCGCAAATAACAGAGCAGTATTTGTCGAGTATGGACGGAGGCTTGAGATATTTGCTGAAAAATGTGACAATCTTAGAAATATACGGCTGTTCAGACCCGGGGTGAACGTGTCTAAAAATGATGAAGGTTGTTCGGCGTGTAAAGTATTTGACCACGATGAAGGAAGGCTGGTATTTGTCGTGAGACCGGGAACTGTGGATGGATCAGGACAGATATTTACCGGAGTTATGCTCGCTGACATATTGGCTGATAGGTATGGGCTGATCGTGGAGATGGCTTCGGTGAGTTATGTTATTTGTATATCATCTGTTGTGGACAGTGTCGATAGTTATGATATACTGTTTAAGGCGATAGAAGAGATAGACAGTGGACTTGAGTACAGATCAATCGTGGATGGCAGCAGAGCGATGGACATTATATCCGGAAGAAGATCCGCAGTGGTTCCCGGGAAAGCATGGGATGAGACTTCAGAGATGGTGCCTCTTGAGCTGTCGGTGGGAAGAATATCAGGTGCGTTTGTGTATGCATATCCGCCGGGGATTCCTGTGCTGGCTCCTGGAGAGATAGTGGACGAGCAGGCTGTCTGCGGAATAGATACAATGATAAGAAGCGGGCTGAATGTATCAGGTGTGGATGATGGATGTATAGCTGTGCTGTGCGAGAAATGAAAAGCATACAAGCATTATTGAAAATTAGAATGACATGTGCTGATACTTTGTGATGGGCCGTATGGTCAATTATATAAGAAGAAAGGCGTATATGCATTTGTGGTGCATGTACATAGGGTTAAGATATGCGAGGAATATTTATAACAATAGAAGGACCGGATGGAGCCGGCAAGACAACACAGAGGGAACTTCTCAAAGAGTATCTTGAGAAAAAAGGTTACGATGTGCTGATAACGAGAGATCCGGGAGGAAATCCAATCAGTGAGGCAATCCGCGAGGTTATATTGAACAAGGAATTTACGGAGATGGGATATATGACGGAGCTGCTTTTATATGCGTCAGCCAGAGCCCAACTCGTAAAGGAGAACATCAAACCGGCGCTTGAAGCGGGACAAGCGGTTATAGCGGATAGATTTGTTGATTCCTCTGCTGTATATCAGGGAATCGGAAGAGGCTTGGGCGTTGATACGGTGTATAAGGTTAATGAATTTGCGCTTCAGGGGATCATGCCTGATATGACATTTCTCATGGATCTTAATGCCCAGGAGGGGATTGCGAGAAAAAAGAATCAGGCAGAGCTTGACAGAATGGAGAATGAAAAAATTGAATTTCACCAGAAGGTAGTGGACGGATACCGCATGCTGGCGGATATGCACCCTGAGAGAATAGTAAAGATAGACGCTACTTTACCTATCAATGAGATTCATGGTATAATAACAGAGTATGTAGAGAAGAAACTCAACCTGTGATGCCATCTGATGGGAGAAGGTCAGAAAGCTACAGATAATGTGAATTAATAATGTAAGGGGGTTGGTATTTATGATAGATTTCACAGAAATAATCGGACATGAAGACATAATACGCCATTTCAAGAGCAGTATAGAGCTTGGAAAGATATCTCAGGGATATATAATCAATGGTGAGACTGGCAGTGGTAAGAAGACCCTCACAAGGGCACTTGTGAAAACTCTTCAGTGTGAGGAGGGTGGAACGGAGCCTTGTAATCATTGCAAATCATGCCTCCAATGTGAGACAGGAAACCAGCCGGATATTATCTGGGTCACACATGACAAGCCAAATGTCATCTCTGTTGAGGAGATACGTGATCAGGTGAATTCAGATATTGATATCAAGCCGTACAGCAGCAGATATAAGATATATGTGATAGAGGATGCGCAGCTTCTCAATGTGAATGCACAGAATGCACTTCTTAAGACTATAGAAGAGGCTCCATCATATGCTATCATTATATTGCTGACAAACAATATAGATAAGATGCTCCAGACTATCCAGTCCAGATGTATAGTTCTGAATGTGAAACCGGTCAGAGAGCATGATATACTCGATTATCTCATGAATGAGCTGAAGCTTGACAAGCAGAAAGCTGATTTCTGTATGGATTTCGCTCAGGGCAACCTTGGAAAAGCCATAAGGCTTGCCACCAGTGATGAATACAGAGAGATAAAGGAAAATGTCGTAAAGATCATGAGACATCTTAGAGAGATGTCGGTGGATGATATGCTGTTTGCGATCAAGAATATGGAGCTGTACAAGCTCAAGATAAGTGATTACATTGATCTGATGATGATGTGGTACAGAGATGTACTGATGCTCAAGGTGTCAAATAACCCTGGAAGGCTGATGTTCAAGGAGTATTATTCGGATATAAGAAAGCAGTCGTCCCATATCAGCTATGAGGGAATAGAAAAGGTGCTCAAGTCCATGGACAAGGCTAAGGTCAGACTTGAGGCAAATGTCAGCTTTGACATTGCAATGGAGCTTATGCTCCTGACTATGAAGGAGAATTGTTGATGAAAGAGATTATAGGAGTCCGTTTTAGACCGAATGGAAAGATATATTATTTTGACCCACAGAATTTTGAAGTTGAGACTGGTACATTTGTCATAGTCGAGACTGCAAGAGGAGTGGAGTATGGTAAGGTGGTTCTAGGTAGAAGAAAAGTTGAGGACAGCAAGCTTACGGCTTCACTCAAGCCGATCATAAGGGTTGCCACAGCCGATGACACAAAGAAATACGAGGATAACAAGAAGAAGAGCAAGAGGGCATTTGACATCTGCCTTGAGAAGATAGCCAAGCACAAGCTGGACATGAAACTCATAGAGGCTGAGTATACATTTGACAATAACAAGGTGCTGTTCTACTTTACAGCGGATAGAAGAATTGATTTCCGTGAGCTGGTAAAGGATCTTGCGTCGGTGTTCAAGACAAGAATAGAGCTCAGACAGATCGGTGTCCGCGATGAGACCAAGATGGTGGGCGGAATCGGTATATGTGGAAGGGAGCTCTGCTGTAACAAGCATTTGTCAGAGTTTGTTCCTGTGTCGATCAAGATGGCAAAGGAGCAGAATCTGTCGCTGAATCCAACCAAGATATCTGGTGTGTGTGGAAGACTTATGTGCTGTCTGAAGCATGAGCAGGACACTTATGAGTATCTGAATGAAAAACTTCCAAATGTGGGAGATTTCGTGAGGACAGTAGATGGAAATAAGGGCGAGGTCATGTCAGTGAACGTTCTCCGTCAGAAGGTTAAGATCGTGGTGACTGACAAGGATGACAACAAGGAAGTTATGGAGTATCCTGTGGCTGAGCTCAAGTTCAAGCCTAAGAGAAGAAAGAATTCAGAGAGACTCAGTGCCGAGGAGTACAAGGCACTTGAGGCATTGGAGGACAAGGGTGGAAAGTCCAAATTTGACGATTAAACCGGATGATAAAACGATAGAGAGTCAGGCTGTACAGGCCCGGTCCGAAGTGGTGGGCGGGTCCACGGTGGAGATTAAATCTTGCGAGAGGATAGATGACCTTCAGTGCAAAGGTTACCAGATCATACAGAACAGCGGAATGTTCTGCTTTGGGATGGATGCTGTGCTGCTGGCAAACTATGTGAGATTTAAGCGCGGTGGCAGATATCTGGATCTCGGAACGGGAACAGGTATCATACCTATACTTCTTGCTGCAAAGGAGTATGGGGATGAAGCTCTTACCAGAGAGGAGAGACTTGCTGGTTTGAATGCCGATGATTATATATCCTCACATGATTGTATTGCCGTAGATGGAGTTACTAATTCGGATGCAGGGGCGACTCAGCAACCTGGCGGTAAAATGGCAGATGGAGCACGGTTTATAGGTATAGAGCTTCAGCCTGCATGTGCGGATATGGCGGCAAGGAGTGTGAGCCTCAATGGGCTTGACGGTTTAGTGCGAATAGATAACGGAGATATAAAGGAGGTCTCTTGTAACTACAAGAAGGCCTCCTTTGACATAGTGACCTCAAATCCGCCATACATAAAGGGCAGTCACGGTCTGGAGAATCCGGATGCTCCGAAGAACATAGCGAGACATGAGGTGCATGTGACGCTGGAGCAGGTGGTGGCAGCGGCAGAGCATGCCCTTAAACCCAGCGGAAGCTTTTATATGATACATAAGCCGTTCAGACTGGCTGAGATATTTGAATGTCTGCATGAGCACAGGCTTGAGCCAAAGAGGATGCAGCTTGTACATCCTTACATAGACAAGGAGCCGAACATGGTCATAGTGGAGGCTGTGAAGGGCGGCAATTCCATGATCAAGATCGATCCGCCTATGATAGTATACAAAGCTCCGGGGGTGTATACAGAGCAGCTGCTTGCGACGTATGAAGGTACGGCAAAGAGATAAGAGGCAGCATAAGATATCTATGATTTTCAATACTCAGATGTTCAGCAGAAGAGAGGATATATATGGCAGGAAAGTTATACTTGGTGGCGACACCTATAGGCAATCTTGAGGATATGACATACAGGGCCGTCAGGGTTCTTGAAGAGGTGGATGTGATAGCGGCGGAGGATACAAGAAACAGTATCAAGCTGCTCAATCATTTTGAGATCAAGACCCCGATGACGAGTTATCATGAATACAACAAATACGACAAGGCGAAGGTTCTTGTTGAGAAGATGCAGCAGGGACAGAATGTGGCAGTCATAACCGATGCGGGAACTCCAGGTATATCTGATCCCGGGGAGGAGCTTGTGAGACAGGCTCTTGATGCCGGACTTGAAGTTACGCCTGTTCCAGGTGCCTGTGCATGTATATCGGCACTCATAAGCTCGGGGCTTTCGACAAGAAGATTTGCATTTGAGGCATTTCTTCCATATGACAAGAAGGACAGGGCGAGGGTTCTCGAGGAGATGAAGCGTGAGACTAGGACCATGGTGATGTATGAGGCTCCTCACAAGCTGAAGAAGACTTTGGCGGAACTCATGGAGACTCTCGGTGACAGGCATATAACACTTGCCAGAGAGATCACCAAGAAGCATGAGACGATAGAGCCTATGATGCTCTCTCAGGCTATAGCCCGTTACGAGGAGGAAGATCCGAGAGGAGAATTCGTCATCGTGATAGAAGGACTTGATGTGAAGAAGCTTGAGGAGGAGAAGAAGAGTTCGTTTGAGGTTATGTCTGTGGAGGAACATGTCCAGATGTACGTTGATCAGGGTATGTCCAAGAAAGATGCGATCAAGCAGGCGGCAGTGGACCGCGGAGTCCCTAAGAGGGATGTGTATAATGCGGTGATGAAATAGGGAGCCTTGTTTCATTTTGTCTGTTGCAGTGGATGTTGGTATAATTAGAATCTTAATTAGTGTCAGGTGCGGATGAACAAATGTTTATATGTATCTGACACTTTTTGCTTTTTAAAAATCCTCTTCATTTCAGATTTATCTCCATCATTTTATCAATAAATGATGGAGATAATAATAGACATGATGGAAATAACATATCCCATATCCCCACCTTTAAAACCCAAGGTGTGCAATAAATGTTCCAATAGCATAACCTATGCCGTATATCATAAGTGCGATCAGGCCTATAATCATTATCCTTCTTATCAATATCTGGATTTGGGTTCCGTGATTCATCCAATTCTTGAAATCATTTCCGTTCGTTTTCATAAGCAGCCTCCTAATAAATTTTGTAATTAAAAGGTAGCATTTATAGCACAAACAGACCATAAATATATGGTTGCACTTGTGTAAACTTGTGGTTGCAGCACGCTATTTCAGGTCATTTTGTCAGATATCCGATGAATTTTCCTATTTCGTAGCCACCGAGATATATTACACTTACAATGAGTGCGACTAATGAGCAGATAATCAAGATATACAGCAACATAAATAATGTCTTTTGATTTGGGGATAAATTGGACAGAAAATTATTCCATACTAGCAGGATGTTTTTTGTTTTGTATTTATCATTTGAAATTTTGTCCGCATCGTCTGCAGTTACTTTTTCTTCATTATTTTCTTTTTTAATTCCTCTCATCAGATAATCTAATGAGACATCAAAATAATCACTCATAAATAGCAGCCTTGTCATCTCAGGATATCCCTTATCATTTTCCCATTTGGAAATCGATTGCCGGGACACATCTAAAACCTCCGCAAGCTCTTCCTGGGATAGATTATTTTTATTTCGCAATTCATACAATCGTTCTCCAAAAGTCATACCTTCTCCTCCGTGGCGTTGCCGATCAGATATCCCCATTTATATATACCCTCGGAACCCTTACCGATATGTTGCACACGATCACATCAACATTCGTGTCAAGCATATTTGCCATGTCCTCGATGGACATGCCCTCGCCGAGTAGGGTTACGGTGTCGCCGCGTTGTACATCCGGGATGTCTGTGATGTCCGCCATGCACTGATCCATACATACGCGTCCGATGATCGGTGCCTCATGACCATTTATGATGACCTTGCCCTTGTTGGACAGGTAACGGCTGTAGCCGTCCGCAAAACCAACCGGAAGTGTTGCGATCTTTGTAGGTCTTTCGGTGACAAATGTTCCGCCGTATCCAACCTCGGATCCGGCAGGGACCTCCTTCACCATGGCAACGTATGTGTACCAGCTGAGGATCTCCTGAAGTCCTGAATTCTTCCAGTCAAAATCATCAGAAGGAGTAAGACCATAGAGGATATCACCGCATCTGACTGCGTCGAGCTGTGCTTCAGGAAGCATCAGTATGGCAGGGCTATTGGCTATGTGGTGCTTTGGTATGACAACCCCCATCTTCTCAAGTTCATTTACGGCGTGGAGATATAGGTCAAGCTGCTTTCTTGCACTTGTGTGATCCCCCTCATCTGCCCTTGCAAAATGTGTAAATATACCTGTTACGTTCAGGTCCTCCATCTCGCAGATCTTCTTTATAGTGTCAAATGATTCCTGACATACCGGGAATCCTATTCGGTTCATACCGGTGTTCAGCTTTATCTGGACATTCTGTTTCTTGCCGGCTCTTCTTGCAGCGGCAGCCATGTTCTCAGCACCCTCCATTGAAAAGACAGTGAGATCAAGGTCGTACTTTGCGGCCTCGTCCAACATGTCATCCGCTGTATCGCCGAGGATAAGTATAGACTCTGTGGCCCCTGCGTCCCTGAGCATCTTTCCCTCTTCCCAGATAGCGACGGCATAGCTGTCTATGCCACACTCTTTAAGAGTCGGGTAAAGTCCTGCAATACCGTGGCGGTATCCATCGCCCTTCATGACAGCGATAAATTCAACACCCGGTTTCAGTCTTGATTTTATGTTGGCAATATTGCTCCTGAGCTTTGCCAGATCTATAACGGCAGCAGTTCTGCCGGCAAATGGTCGGTTGTTCATGGTTATTCTCCTTCTATAAAAATTCAAGAAACATTGTATCACATATGCATGTTAAAAAGAAGAGCATGAATTTGAAGGGGCAGCACCACTTTATAACAGTAAAGTGGTGCTGTCCCAGAATATTTGTTGTCATTGAAAGCCGTGGAGGGTATAATATCGAAATATAAGAGAATTTATAAATGACTTGGAAGGTAGTATTGTTATGAGAAAAGAATATGTTATGGGTAACGGAGCCATAGCCCTCGGTGCACTTGCGGCGGGGCTGAATCTGGTGGCAGGATATCCGGGAACCCCGTCTTCGGAGATACTTGAGACAGTAGCAAAATACCCGCATGACGGAGTCCATGTGGAGTGGTCGGTAAATGAGAAGGCGGCTATGGAGGTTGCCGCCAGTGCATCATACAGTGGAGCGAGGACACTTGTGACCATGAAACAGGTGGGTCTCAATGTGGCATCGGATCCGCTTATGTCGCTGGCGTATGTCGGGATAAAAGGAGGAATGGTTATCGTGTCTGCGGACGATCCGGGACCGATATCGTCACAGACGGAGCAGGATACAAGGATGTTTGCAGACTTCTGCAGGATCCCGGTATTTGACCCGTCGACTCCTGAGGAGGCATATCAGATGATACAGGATGCATTTGACTACTCGGAGAAATACAAGACACCGGTTCTGTTCAGACCGACAACAAGAGTGTGTCATGCATACGCATCCATAGAGGTAAAAGACGAGTGGAAGGTAAAGGAATATGAGGGATTTGTAAAGGATTCAAAGAAATGGGTCATCTTCCCGAGATTGTCATTTGCCAATCATGCCATGATAGAAAAAAGAAATGTAGAGATTGGGGACGACTTCGGCAGATACTCCATGAATACGGTGGAGGGCAGCGGCAGCAAGGCGGTATTCGCATCGGGAATCAGCTACTGCTATGCAAAGGAGACACTAAAGAATGTGCCTGATGTGAAGCTGGTCCGTATAGCAACTCCACATCCGTTCCCTGAGCAGTTCGTGAAGAATGTGCTGGACGGAGTGACGGAGGTCATGTGTCTTGAGGAGCTCAGCCCATATATAGAGAATCAGATATTACGCCTTGCAGGCAAATATCATATGGATATAGATGTCAGAGGAAAGCAGACCGGAGATGTGCCGGCGAGCGGAGAGCTTTCTACCAACAAGGCTGCGGATATCCTGTGTGATTTCCTTGATCTTGAGAAGACTTCCCAGGTGGATGTGTCAGATGCACCAGAGCTTCCCGTGAGACCTCCGGTGCTGTGTGCAGGATGCCCTCACAGAGCGTCATTTTACGCGGTAAAGAAAGCGATGGCTGGCAGAAAGAGCTACTTCTGCGGAGATATAGGATGCTATACACTTGGAAATGCCATGCCGCTTGACATGGTGGATACCTGTCTGTGCATGGGAGCCGGAATCACCATGGCGCAGGGCTTCCACTGGGTGGATGAAGACGGCGTGTGCTTTGCATTTGTGGGAGATTCCACATTCTTTGCATCGGGTATGACAGGAGTGGTAAATGCAGTTTACAATGATGCGAATATGATCCTGTGTGTGCTCGACAACTCGACCACAGCCATGACGGGACACCAGCCACATCCGGGAACAGGACGCAATATGATGGGCCAGTTCGTGGACAAGGTGAGTATACAGAAGGTACTTGAGGGAATCGGAGTGAAGAAGATAGTCACGGTTGATCCGCTTGATCTTGAGGCCAGCGTGGCAGCGGTCAAAGAGTGCGCGGATATCAGGGGAGTTAAGGCGATCATTTTCAAGTCGCCTTGTATAGCCATCACCAAGCCGTCCGGCAAGATGGAGATATCCAAAAAGTGCATACAGTGTAAGAAATGTATCAGAGAGATAGGCTGCCCTGCGATCATCCTGAAGGATGGCAAGGTGGCGATAGATGAAAGCCTGTGTACGGGATGCGGTCTGTGCGCACAGATCTGTCCGGTGGGTGCGATAGGAGGTGCTTGCAATGAATAAAGATATTCTGGTCTGCGGTGTAGGCGGACAGGGAACGGTTCTTGCGTCCAAGCTCATCGCATCGGCGTATATGGCAAAGGGCGAGACAGTACATTCGGCGGAGACCATAGGAATGGCGCAGAGAGGCGGAAGTGTCACGAGCCATGTGAGGATCGGTGAGGCGTATTCACCACTCATAGCCCAGGGCGGTGCTGACATTATACTTGCGTTTGAGCCTGCAGAGGCGGTGCGCAATCTAGCTTATCTGAAAAAGGGAGGAATCGTCATCACCAACAACGTCCCGGTGAAACCGGCGACTGACTCGCTCATGAATTCAGGCTACGAGGCACAGCCGATGCTTGACTACCTGAAGGATAAATGCGATTGTATAGTCATGGACGGCGCGGCGATAAGCCGTGAATTTGGTTCGGCAAAGTTCTACAACATAGCACTTCTTGGAGTTGCAGTTGCCAGCGGCAGACTTGGACTTGACGAGGCGGATATTATTTCAGCTATTGAGAATGGAGTGAATCCGAAGTTTGTAGAGGTGAACAAGAAAGTATTTGAATATGCGATGAAGATGTAGTTGGCGATGGGCTGACCGAAGGGAAAAAGGAGAGTAAAAATTATGAAGTTAAATGACACACAGCTCAGTCAGGTGGACGCTCAGATAAAGAGACTTGTAAAGACTGACAGCTATTATGGTAAGAAGTACAGAGAGCTTGGTATAACAGATGTGACAAGTCAGGAGGCATTTGAGGAGCTTCCGTTTTCAAGCAAGGATGATCTGAGAAATGCTTATCCACTGGGAATACAGGCTGTTCCGGATGAGGAAGTGGTACGTATCCATTCATCTTCAGGAACAACAGGAAAGCCGGTTATCATACCTTATACAGCAAAGGATGTCGATGACTGGGCAACCATGTTCGCAAGATGCTACGAGACAGCCGGAGTGACAAAGAAAGACCGAGTACATATCACACCGGGATATGGTCTGTGGACAGCCGGAATAGGATTTCAGGCAGGCGCGGAGAAGCTTGGTGCCATGGTAATTCCTATGGGCCCTGGAAATACTGACAAACAGTTACAGATGATGATCGATCTTGAAAGTACAGTTCTCACAGCAACATCATCATACGCACTTCTTCTTGCCGAAGAGATAGATAAGAGAGGGCTTAAGGATAAGATACATTTGAAAAAGGGCGTATTTGGCTCAGAACGCTGGAGTGAGAAGAAGAGAAAGTATATAAAAGAGAAGCTTGGAATAGAGCTGTATGATATATATGGACTTACAGAGATCTATGGACCTGGTATCGGAATAAGCTGCGATGCCCAGAATGGAATGCACTATTGGGATGATTATGTTTATATAGAGATAATAGATCCGAAGACCGGAAAGACTCTCCCTGACGGAGAGGAGGGAGAGATAGTTATCACTACTCTGGTTAAGGAGGGGGCTCCGCTCATCCGTTTCAGGACACACGATATATCAAGGATCATTCCGGGTGAGTGTCCATGCGGAAGAAAGCATCCTAGACTTGATATCATCAAGGGTAGAAGTGACGATATGTTCAAGGTACACGGCGTAAATATGTTCCCAAGTCAGGTTGAGGAGCTGCTTGCACTTGTGGATGGAGTTCCAAGTGAGTACACCATAAATATAGCCCATGACGAGCCTGCCAATAAGGATATCATGCTGGTTACAGTTGAGGCCGAGGGACGTGTAGATTTTGAACAGACAGGACGTCAGATCAGAGATCTGTTCAAGTCAAGGATCGGAGTTACACCGAAGATTACTGTTGTCCCTGTTGGAACGCTGCCTAGAAGTGAGAAGAAGACACAGCGTGTCATCGACCATCGTGAGCAGTGATATTTTTAGAAGGGATTTTATATTTATGAATTCAATCAATATAGCAGCTTGTATAGTTGCGTTTTTACTTGGGGTGGTGCTTTTCACTCTGGCAAATGAGATCATACTCAAGCTGCCGAACAATGAGAATATATTTAAGGGAAAGCCGAAGAGTTTTGAGAAGTTTTCTCCGAGATGCTTATTCATACAGATACTTGGTGGAGTGTTTGGAGTGCTGATGGTGTGGCAGTTTGGTGTGAGCCTTGAGGCGGTCACGGTATTCCTGTTCTTTGCACTGCTGACTATCATCACATTTATAGACGCGGACACCATGGAGATACCATTTGTGCTGAATGTATGCATACTGGTGCTTGGAGTTATATCCATATTCACAAGAGGAGGCTTTTCACTGACGGGCGGAGATCTCTCACTTGTGAGCAGACTCATAGGAATGATATGTGTGAGTCTTCCGCTGTTCCTGATAGTTCTGGTCATTCCGGATGGCTTTGGCGGCGGAGATATCAAGCTCATGTTTGCCGCAGGATTCTTCCTTGGCTGGAAGGCTACTGTCATAGCGTTCTTCATCGGACTTATCATTGGTGGATGCCAGGGTGCTATCTTGCTGATAAGACGTAAGAAGGGCAAAGATGAGCATTTTGCATTTGGCCCTGCGCTCAGCGTGGGACTGATGATCGCGACATTTGTGGGATCACAGATGATGAACAGTTATATCAATGTAATCAAGGCATCATTTTATGCGTAGAAAACTAAATCGGCGGTGAACACGAAAATTTGTGTTCATCGCTGATTTAATTTTATATAGAGGTATATTTGCCTATTGTATATTTTCCATGTGAGGGATATACTGTAAAGAGCGTGCAATTTAACGCGTTAAAGCTTTTAATTGAAAAAGAGATAAGAGCAATTATTAAGAGAGGTTAGGAGTTACGGTTATGCCAATCACAGATTACTTAGAGAGAAATGCCAGAGAATACGGAAATGATGTCGCTTTGGTAGAAATAAATCCTGATGTGCAGGAGACGAGAAGAGTTACATGGAGAGAGTATGAACTCATAGAGTCGAATCCTACATGTCAGTACAGAAGAGAGATCACATGGAGCGTGTTCAACGAGAAGGCAAACAGATTTGCCAATCTTCTGGTATCACGTGGAATCCAGAAGGGAGATAAGGTAGGTATCCTCATGATGAACTGCCTTGAGTGGCTTCCAATATATTTCGGAGTGTTGAAGACGGGAGCCGTAGTTGTTCCGTTCAACTTCAGATACGATGCGGAGGAGATCAAATACTGTGTAGAGCTTGCGGATGTCGACGTACTTGTATTTGGTCCTGAGTTCATCGGACGTATAGAGGCTGTCGTTGACGAGATAGCTGAGAAGAGAATCCTCTTCTATGTGGGCGGCAACTGCCCTACATTTGCGGAGGATTATGACAAGCTGACATCCAACTGTTCAAGTGTATTCGAGAAGAGAGACATCAAGGACAGCGATGATGCGGCTATATATTTCTCATCTGGAACAACAGGATTTCCAAAGGCTATCCTTCACAACCATGAGAGCCTGATGCATGCGGCAAAGGTTGAGAATGTACATCACGGACAGACAAAGGATGATGTATTCCTGTGTATTCCACCGCTGTACCACACGGGTGCCAAGATGCACTGGTTTGGAAGTCTGATAGTGGGCGGCAAGGCAGTTCTGCTCAAGGGAGTAAGCGCAAAGACTATACTTCAGACTGTAAGTGATGAGAAGTGTACTATAGTATGGCTTCTTGTACCATGGGCTCAGGATATACTGCTCGCCATAGAGAACGGCGATGTACATCTGGAGGATTACGAGCTGTCACAGTGGAGACTGATGCACATCGGAGCACAGCCAGTGCCACAGAGCCTTATAAAAAAATGGAAAGAGATATTCCCTAACCATCAGTACGATACGAACTATGGACTTTCAGAGTCCATCGGACCGGGCGCTGTACATTTGGGAGTAGAGAACATACATAAGGTCGGAGCTATAGGCGTGCCGGGTTATGGCTGGCAGGCAAAGATCGTGAATGAGGACGGAACAGAGGTTGAGCAGGGCGCAGTCGGCGAGCTTATCCTCAAGGGACCTGGTGTCATGACCTGCTACTACAAGAATCCAAAGGCGACTGAGGAGTGCCTGAAGGATGGCTGGCTGTACACAGGAGATATGGCTATGCAGGACGAAGATGGATTTATTTATCTTGTAGATAGAAAGAAAGATGTTATAATCAGTGGTGGAGAGAATATCTACCCTGTACAGATAGAGAACTTCCTCAGCAAATACGAGAAGATCAAGGACGTTGCAGTCATCGGTATCGCGGATGCCCGTCTCGGAGAGATCACAGCGGCCATCATAGAGGTAAAGGATGGCATGACCTGCACAGAGGAAGAGATCAACGAGTTCTGTAAAGAACTTCCAAGATACAAGAGGCCAAGGAAGATCATATTTGAGCACGTTCCGAGAAATGCTACAGGTAAGATAGAAAAACCGCTTCTCCGTAGGATGCACAAGAGTGAGAACCTTGTCGCAGCGGAGAACAACGCATAGTATGCAGGAAAGGACAGAAAGGACAAAAAAGATGAAGACACCATTTATTACAAAGGCAAAGGCAGAAGAGATCATCAAGGAGATCCCTACACCATTTCACATTTACGATGAAAAAGGAATCAGAGAGAATGCGCGAAAGCTTTACAAGGCGTTTTCATGGAATAAAGGATTTAAGGAGTATTTCGCTGTAAAGGCTACTCCAAACCCAACGATACTCAAGATCCTCAAGGAAGAGGGCTGCGGAACTGACTGTTCATCACTGACAGAGCTTATGATGTCAGACAAGATGGGATTTAAGGGCGATGAGATCATGTTTTCGTCCAATGACACCCCTGCCGAAGAATTCGTGCTTGCTAAGAAACTGAACGCAACCATCAATCTTGACGATTTCACACACATTGATTTCCTGGAGAAGTCAGCAGGAATTCCAGAGAAGATCTGCTGCAGATTCAATCCGGGCGGAAAGTTCTCTATATCAACAACCATCATGGATAACCCTGGTGATGCAAAGTATGGTATGACAAAGGATCAGATCATCGAGGCATACAAGATCCTCAAGGCAAAGGGCGTGAAGAGATTTGGAATGCATGCCTTCCTTGCCAGCAATACGGTGACAAATGAATACTATCCAACACTTGCCAAGATTCTGTTCGAGACAGCAGTTGAGATCAAGGAGAAGACAGGCGTCAAGCTTGACTTCATCAACCTGTCAGGCGGAGTTGGAATCCCATATACACCGGACAAAGAGCCAAATGACATCATGGTCATCGGCGAGGGCGTCAGAAAGGTATATGAGGAAGTGCTTGTACCAGCAGGCATGGGTGATGTAGCTATATTTACAGAGCTCGGACGTTTCATGCTGGCACCTTACGGACATCTTGTTACAACAGCCATCCATGAGAAGCACACACACAAGGAGTACATCGGAGTGGACGCATGTGCAGTCAACCTCATGAGACCTGCTATGTATGGTGCATATCACCACATCACAGTTCTCGGCAAAGAGAATGAGCCATGTGATCACAAGTATGATGTGACAGGTTCACTGTGTGAGAACAATGACAAGTTCGCTATAGACAGAATGCTTCCAAAGATCGACATGGGAGATATCCTTGTCATCCACGATACAGGAGCTCATGGATTTGCCATGGGATACAATTACAATGGCAAGCTTAAGTCAGCAGAGGTCCTGCTCAGACCAGACGGATCATTCAAGCTTATCCGCCGTGCAGAGACACCGGAGGATTACTTCGCAACCATCAAGGATTTTTGGGATGTAGAGCTGTAAGATAGAATAAAAAGCAGAAACAGCGCAATATAGAACAAAAGTATAAAAGCCAGACATGGACGGGATATAAGTCATTTGTATTTATGACGTGGATCGTCCGTGTCTGGCTTTTATATTGTTATACGCGCACATCAAAATGTATATACGTCACGCCGTCTATCTGCTGATTATCGAGACAAATCTGCCCATTGTACTGGGCAACAAGCTTTTTCAGGTTTGCCAGCCCGTAGCCGTGCAGCTTTCTGTTGGATTGCTTGCTGGTATATCCTGCATCAAACATCTGCTGCCTGAGCTCGTGCGTGAGCTGCTGTCCCTTGTTGAGAGTCTCAATCTCAATCTTTCCATCACTGCTTCCGAGAGTCAGACGGACCGTGTCGGTTCTCTGTGAGGCTTCGAGTGCGTTATCTATAAGGATTCCTGCAACACGGATGATATCGTATTCAGGCATGGCACTCACAAGGTCATGATTTTTTATTGTTATATCAAGCATTATGCCGAGCCTGTCCGCAATGATCATCTTACTGTGTATAAAACCCGCAACGATAGGCATGTTGATCTTCAGAAGCTCGGTATCTCTGTAGTCTGAGACGATATTTGCCGAGTAGTCTGCCAGGGCGCTGACCAGAGAGTCATAATCTTTATAGGCATAAGGAAGCATATTGATGGCGGCGAGATGATTGTTGAAATCGTGCTGTCTGCCAAGTATATCCTGTATAAGATCCGTCATCATAGGCTGGTATGTTTCGTAGCTGGCAAGGTCGTGCTGCTGCCTGCTTATCGTTCGCTGCTGATGGAGCAGTACAATATCGGTTATGACAATTATTACCACAAATGAAGCTATGTAAGGAATATATGATGAGATATCAGTTGAACTGTATTTGTACAGGCCGGTCTCAATGATGTATATGGCGAACAGATGCAGCAGAAGGAATCTGGTCAATGCACTTCCCTTTATAATATAGCTGAAGCATCTGTGAAGCGGCACAAAATGACAGATGACAGGCGCGATGAGGAAAAGTAATATTGAACTTCCCAGGGCGATTATATTCTCATTCTGTATACCAATCTTGGAGAACGCCATGAAGAAGAAATCCTCGCAGAAAGCATTGTACAGGTAGGAGATAATATATGCTACCAACGTATAAAATGGTGAGGCCTTGGTCATATACAGCATTGCCAGATAGGATAACAGGTATAAAGCTACCCAGCCAAATGCGTTGGGGAAAATGTAGCCGATAAGATTGCCACAGATAAAATACATGGATAAGCCTGCGATGGGATGCCTCAGATTCCGAAACCTGAGTCCCAGTAAAGCTGAAAACATAATGATGTCAACGACTGCTTCCAGAGCAAAGCACGCCAGATCTATAGCTGGATGTAACATGGGAAACTCCTTCGAATAAAAATTATGAATCCCCTCTGCAGAGTATTGTACCGCAAATGGAAGAAAAAATCTACATGTGATACGGTAGCACTGTTATGAACATATAGAAGAAAAAAGACTGACTGTGCTCATTTGGGAGTATAGTCAGTCTTTAAATTTGTGTAATATAAAATTATTGTTATTTTCAAATTCCAGTATATGGTTTATAATAATTTCGATTAAGCCTTTTCTGGTTCAGGGTAGTCTACACCGAAGGTGTCGACTGTTACAGTCTTCATCTTCTGTTCAACCCTAGGCTTGTCGTTGTAGTCAGTTGGTACATTTGCAATCTTGTCTACAATGTCAAGTCCCTCGATAACCTTGCCAAAGGCTGCATAGGCACCGTCCAGATGTGGAGCTGCCTTGTGCATGATAAAGAACTGTGAACCTGCTGAGTCAGGCATCATTGAACGAGCCATAGAGAGGACACCTGGCGTGTGTGCCAGATCATTCTTGAAACCGTTCTGTGCGAATTCTCCTTTGATGGAATATCCAGGACCGCCGATGCCGATTCCCTGAGGATCTCCACCCTGTATCATGAAGCCTTTTATGACACGATGGAAGATAACTTCGTCATAGAAGCCCTTCTTTACGAGAGAGATGAAGTTGTTTACAGTATTAGGTGCAATGTCAGGATAAAGCTCAGCTTTCATGACATCACCATTTTCCATAGTAATAGTAACTATAGGATTTGCCAATTATATCATTCCTTTCTTCATTGAGATATGGTTATGATAACATCACTTATATAAACAGGCAAATGAAAAAAACAAGAAGGAGAGAAAAATGGATTGGAGAAATATTGTAAGACCGATAATAATCATTGCCATTGCAGTGTGTGTGGTGGTGGTTGGCGTTCATAAGATCAAGGACACGTACACCGGTTTTATGAGAGAATACGAAGGTACAGAAGGCGGGGAGGTCGGAGAGAATATAGAGATCACGATCCCTGAGGATACTACGGTCAAGGAGGCAGCTGGAATGTTGAAGGAGGCAGGCCTTATAAAGTACAAGCTTGCGTTTCAGCTCAGAATGACAGGTTCCCAGTATAGTGGAAGCCTGCAGCCAGGAACATATACGCTTAATTCAAGTATGTCGACATTGGATATGATAAAAACTCTTTGTTATGTAGAGTCTACCAGAGAGGTGTTGTATACAATCACTGTACCGGAGGGATTTACGGTTGAACAGATAGCTGATAGATGTGAGGAAAAGGGTTTTTGTACTGCGGATGAGTTCCTTACTGAGTGCAGATCAGGAGACTTTGAATACCCATTTGAAATACCATCGACAGAAGTTAAATACGCTCTTCAGGGATTTCTGTTTCCTGCTACATACGATATATACGAGAATATGACAGCCAAGGATCTCATACAGGATATGATAGATAAGTTTAACAGTATATATACAGATGAGTACAAGAAGAAAGCCGAGGATATGGGCTTTACAGACTTTGAAGTTCTCACAATGGCATCAATCGTTGAAAAAGAGTGCAAACTTGATTCAGACAGACCGAAGGTTGCTGGAGTATTCCTCAACCGACTTAATCAGGATATGCCGCTTCAGGTGGATCCGTCAGTACTCTATGTTGTTACTGATGGACAGTACGATAAGGCTGAACTGTCGTATGATGATCTTGAGGTTGACTCACCATATAATACTTATAAGTATACGGGACTTCCGGTAGGCCCAATATGTAATCCTGGACAGACTTCAATAGAAGGGGTTCTTAACGCGGAACATCACAATTATCTCTACTATCTGACTTCAGATGAGAGTGAGGGCGCATGTATATTCAATGAAACTTATGAGGGACATCTTGCTGATATAGAGAAGGCGGACGCTGCAAAGGCTGAGAAAGAGAGTGAGGGTGATGGAGAGTAGTTTCCAAAGAGTGTAGAAGCAAGAAAATATACAATAAAATATAGTCGTTATTTTTCCAAAAGGGTATAAACTGCTTGCGATATATAAGTTTATTATATATAATAAAAGAGTATGTACCCTTTTGGGTTTTTATGCATCGAGTTATGCGCTTTTGGAGGTGCGATAGGAGGAATATTTGATGAGAAAAGTAAGTTTCAAAGTAAGAAATATCGGCTCTGAGAAATATTTGTCATATATTCTTAATGATGATTGTGAGTTTGATGAAGAATTGCTGGATTATCTGGAGGAGAACAAGATTCCAGAACTCATAGATATCATTTATGAAGAGGATGATGAGAATGATTATCTTACATATAATGTTACAGGCAGGACAACGGTAGACGCACTCCTTTCTAATACAGTAAATGCCGAGAAGATATTGGGGATAGTCAGAGGGGTAGCTTCAGGAATAGTCAATCTTCGTGATCTTGGAATCCCTGCTTCTTATGTCATATTACATAAAGGATTTACGTATGTTAATCCTGTTACATATGATGTCGGAATGCTTTGTGTTCCAGTTGAAGCCGATGCAAATATAAATGCAGAATTTAGAACATTTGTAAAGGATATACTTACAAGCGTAAAGTATGACGATAGTGAAGACTGCAACTATGTTGCAAGACTGCTGAACCTTTTAAATACAGATAAGTTTACCGTGAGAAATTTTTATTCGCAGCTTACAGAACTTATGGAATCTGCAGGTATGCAGGTTGAAGAAAAGTTTTTAGATATAGATGGTGATATATCTGTATCACAGTCTACAGTCGACACATCGCCTGATACAAGCATGGATGATCTGCCAGAGTACAAGGATGTGTCATTTGGTGAGGATGATGGCTCAGAGGAAGAGGATGACACAGTAGCAGATGTTGACAGTCTGTTTAAGGATCTGACCTTTGATGATTCAGAGAAGCAGGAAGAGGGGAAGTCGGTATCAGATGGCATAGATATGTCAGTGTTTGACGACAGTGTATTTGATGATCTTGAGACGGAGAACGTTGATGACGATTCGGATTACACAGAGGCGCTTACATCTGATGTGGAGGTGCCGGAGCCACAGGAGCCGAAAACACAGTCTAGTCTGACAGAGGTTGCTCAGACCACAGATGGAGTCATGGAAGTTGAACTTGAGCGGCAGGAGGAACAGATACCTGTTCTGATATCCACGGATGAGGTCATGGACAATCCACCAGTGGTCAAGAATATCAAGATAAACAGAGCTAAGATAATTCAGAAGGCGGTTGTCGATGCGGAGGAAAGCAGAATAGACAATCCTACTGAGCAGATAACAGCTCCTCAGTATATGAATGGTGAGGCAGTTGAACCTGAGACTAATATGGATCCTGTCACATCAAAGGTGGAGACCGAGGAGAAGAAGGGAACTGGTAGCACAGTTGAGCTTACGGGCGGAATGAATGTCGTAAAGGATAGCGACTCAGAGGTTGCTGCAGCAGTTTCAAAGGGAGTTCCTAAGGCTATGCCTTATATAGTCAGAGTCAACACTGGCGAGAGGGTTATGATCAATAAGGCCGTATTCAAGATAGGCAAGGCTGGTCGTGGAGTTGATTATCATGTTGGCGGTAACGGTGCGATAAGCAAGGTTCACATTATAATCTACCAGAGAGAGGATGGATGTTACCTGAAGGATAACAAGACGACCAATGGTACATATCTGAACGGACAGAGACTTGATGATAATGGTGAGATGAAGCTTTCAAATGATGCCATGATAAGTATCGGCGGTGAGGATTTCATTTTCAAATTAAGTTAATATACACAGCCCACAGTGGTGGGAAAAGAGCAGGTAGTAATACCTGCTTTTGGTGTTTACTAAAGGGGGTAAAAATAGAATGAATAGAGAGAAGATAACTGTAGTACCTATGGGGGATACATATAAAGTAAATTATTGCCTGGACGTTGACGATGTCGTCGATGCCAAGGTTTACGATATGAGCAGGAGCGGACAGTTTCCACAGATGATACTTTGTAATATGCAGGAAAATGGTGGGGTGAGAGTGTTTGAGTATGATATAGATCATATGAAGCCTTTGCCAGAGATTCTCAGGTCTACTGTCGGCAAGAAAGAGATGCTTACAGTGATTTACAATGTGTTAGATGGGCTTGAGTCGTTTGGAAAGGGAATGGTTTCTCTGAGTTTTGTGGCAAAGGATATTCAGCATATTTTCGTTTCACCAGAGACTTATGATGTGGGATTTATCGTTGCTCCAGTGAATAAAGAAGCCACGGATATGAATGAGGTTAGAAACCTCATAAAGACGATAATCGTTGACGCCACATATTCGGAGAATGACGGTGATAATTATGTTGCCAGACTTATAAACCTGACTAATGTGCCGGGAACATTTTCAAGTTCCGACATGAAAAATAAAGTGATCGATCTTTTTGTGGAGATGGGCGCTAGTGTCCCTGGTGCCGGAAGAAAAAAGGTAGCAGATGATGCGTTTGCAACCAGCGGGAACAGCCATATACTCCGTTCTGATGTACCGTCTCCAAAGGTAAGCCGTCTTGGGGTTATGAGAAATAATGCCAGAATGAACGGAGGTATGCCACCGATGGGACCAAACGGAATGCCGGTGAACGGAGGTATGCCACCGATGGGATCAAACGGAATGCCGATGAATGGAGGTATGCCGCCAATGGGACCAAACGGAATGCCGATGAATGGAGGTATGCCGCCGATGGGACCAAACGGAATGCCGATGAACGAAAATGTACCACCAATGAGCAATCCGCTTGGTGGAGCACCAGTGCCACCGATGGGCAATCCGTTTGAGACGATGCCAGAGGTTAAAGATGCTGAGAAAGAGGATGTAGAAGAGAATAAAGGCGCCGAAGAGAATAAAGGCGCTGAAGAGGATAGGGAGATACAGGAGCAGCCAAAGATGGAGAAGCCATTTGGCGAAGCCCCAATACCGTCGATGCCAGAGATGGGCAATCCATTTGGTGGAGTACCAGTGCCGCCAACGGGCAATCTATCTGGCGGAGTACCGGTATCACCGATGGAAAATCCGATTGAGCAGGCGCCAGAGGACAGGGCAGCTGAAGATAAAGAGAATGAGAACACAGAGGAGACATCGGAGCAGCCAGTTACAGATAATCTGATTGGTGGAGCACCGGTACCGCCGATGTCAGAGATGGGCAATCCATTTAGCGGAGCACCGATGCCAGAGATGGGCAATCCATTTGGCGGAGCGCCGATGCCACCGATGCCTGAGATGAATAATCAGTTTGGCGGAACACCGGTATCATCGGCAGTGCCAATGGGAATGCCGTTTGAGGAAGGCCCTGCTCCATATTTTATCAGAATGAGGACCGGTGAGAGAATAAATATTGATAAGGCAGAATTCAAGATTGGACGTAAGGCTTCCGAAGTAGATTATGCGATCTCTGACAACACAGATATAAGTAGAGTACATTGTGTGATAGTCAAAGACAGAGGAGTATGTTTTATCAGTGATAACAACTCAACGAACGGAACATATATAAACGGACAAAGATTAAATGAAGGGGAAAAGAGATTCCTTACAAATGGTGTAGTTGTTTTATTGGGCAATGAAGAATTTGTATATCATATAAGATAGTCTTGTCACCAATAATTAGAATGTATATTTGGAAGGAGAGCTGTGATGAGATTTAGTGCAGTATACAATACAGATGTGGGAATCAAGAAAAAGACCAATCAGGATTCGCTTGCAATAAAGATTGCAGAGACACCGGACGGACAGGCCTTGTTCTCACTCGTATGTGACGGTATGGGAGGACTGGCAAAAGGGGAGGTCGCCAGCAAAGAAGTTATATGTGCATTTTGCGATTGGTTTGACCAGCAGTTCGCCGAGATGGTAAAAAATGAGAGCTTCAGTGAGGGAGCATTGAAGTATCAGTGGCTTCACCTTGCCGTGGACATGAATGAGAAGATAAAGGCATATGGTGAACAGAATGGAATAATGCTTGGAACAACAATATCGGCAATCCTGATGTACAGAGGCAGATATTACATAGTACATGTGGGAGACAGCCGTATATATCAGATGAGCTCGGCCGTGCAGCAGCTCACAGCTGACCAGACTCTGGTTGCAAGGGAGATAGCAGCTGGTAGGCTTACACCGGAGCAGGCAGAGACGGATAGCCGAAGAAGCGTTCTTCTCCAGTGCATAGGTGCATCGCCGGTTGTTGAGCCGGACTTTGTGGCTGGAGATATCCAGGCGGGTGCAACATACATGATCTGTTCAGACGGATTCAGACATAAGATCTCAAACGATGAGATGATGAGTAAGATCGGGCCGGCAGCATGTGGAACAGAGGCAGAGATGGAGGACGGATGTAAGTTCCTCACAGAGCTGGTCAAGTATAGAAAAGAAACAGACAATATCACAGTGGTTCTTATTAAAACGGAATAATGGGGAGATAAGATGACAGAATTAGGAACAGTATTAGATGGGAAATACGAAATACTAAAAAAAGTCGGACAGGGCGGAATGTCGATAGTCTATCTCGCTATGGATAACCGACTTAATAAGCAGTGGGCAGTCAAGGAGATTAAAAATGACGGCTCCAAAAGTACGGCAACTCTCTTGAAAAGTCTGGAGAGAGAGGCCAACATACTCAAAGATGTTGACCATCCGGTCCTTCCGCGTATCGTCGATATTATAAACGAAAACGGTACGATATATGTAGTGATGGATTTTGTCGAGGGAAAACCTCTCAGCGATGTACTCAAGGCTGAGGGCGCACAGGATCAGAACAAGGTCATAGAGTGGGGCAGAGCACTAGCGAGTGCACTGGATTATCTTCATTCCATGAATCCACCTATAATATACAGGGATATGAAACCGTCAAATGTAATGCTTAAACCTGATGGTTCGGTAAAGCTTATAGACTTTGGAACGGCAAAGGAATATATTGTTGAGAACAATGCTGATACCACAGCTCTTGGAACCAGAGGATATGCAGCACCTGAGCAGTTCGGAGATTCCCAGGGACGAGGTATATACAATACGGATGCAAGAACCGATATATATAATCTGGGTGCTACGCTGTATCATTTGGTAACGGGTAAGAATCCATGTGAGCCTCCATATGAGATAAAACCTATCAGACAGTGGAATCCAACGCTCTCGTCAGGATTTGAGCAGATAATAATAAAATGCTGTCAGCCTAGCCCGGAGGACAGATATCAGTCGTGTTCAGAGCTTTTGTATGCGCTGGATCATTACAATGAGCTTGACAACGAATTCAAGGCAAAGGCAAAGAGAAAAGTTGCAGTATTTGCAACGATGGCGGGACTTTCTATATTGTCCGGATGTTGTGCGATATTTGGCGGAGTCAAGAAGGGACAGCTGAAGGAGCAGGATTATAACAACAAGATAGCGGAAGCAGAGGACGCGGTCGATTCGAGCGACTACAACAAGGCATTTGAATGTTATAAAGCGGCTGTGGACATTGATCCTACAGCATCAGAGGCATATATAGGATATATGGACACATATGCCTACTATTACACGGATGAGGATGTGGCTACAGGAACGGGTACAGAGACACCGGCGGAAAAGGGAATCAAGTTTGCCTTGAGGAACATTGACAAGGTAAAGGATGATGTCAAATATGAGATAGCCCTTCTGTATTTTAATGAGGTACCGGATTATAGTGCTGCGAGAAAGTACTTTAATATGGTAGGAGATACGGAAAACTTTGCAAATGATGTAAAACAGGCAAAATACTATGAGGCTATATGCGATAACAAGATAAACAAGACAGCCGATTTCAATGACAGTAAGCAGGAAGTATTTGACTTTCAGCAGTACAACAGCGACAACATAGACGATACAAATACATACAAATATGTCAATTACCTTAATATAGCAACTATATATGTAGATAAGCTTTCAAGCGATGAGGAGCTTGCGAACAGAACGATAGAACTGTTGCAGGAGGCGAGCGACAAGCTGAACGACAACGCAACTGTCCTCTCAAAGGAGTTCCCAGAGGAGAGAGGAGTTAACTATTACAGCGGTCAGTACTCAGCGATCCTGTGTTCAGTCTACACATATCTTGCAGAGAAGGAGAGCGATCCTGTTGAACAGGTAGCTTATTACAGAGAGGCTATAAACAGCATTGATTCATATCTGTCAGGATTAGATATGAACGGAGATGCTGTCACCGAGAAGACAAAGAATGTGTACGCAGAGTATTCCAGAAAAAAAGCTGAGATATATGTGAGCATGGGCGACATCAGTGGTGACGACAAAAACTATGAACTTGCAGAGAATGTATACCTTTCGGCGGAGCAGATGCTGGGTGTTGATGATTACTCGGCAGATCTCTACACGAGTCATCTTACATATCTGTATAACAGATACACGGATCTGTATGGAAGCTCTCCTGATACATGGGATAAGAGCGCAAGGAATACAGTTATTTCGGTATACAATAGTGGCAGCAGGATAAGCATGCTGGCGGATGGAAAGAAGCCACAGTGGAACACGTTGATACACAAACCGGTTATAGAGGCTATAGTTTCAGAAACCGGAAGTAAGACAGGCAAGTAGAGGGGGAAAAGATATGGCAACAATTTACAACATAATGCTATATGGCGGCCTTGCACTTGCAGTCATATTTGCCGTTACGGCAATCGTATTATTCTTTACACTGAAGATACCGAAAGCGATCGGAGATGTGACAGGCTCAACTGCCAGAAAGAAGATCGAGGAGATCAGGGAGAAAGGCTATGAAAGTGTACAGGGTGTTGGAATTTCCAAGAAGGAAGCGATAAAGAACCATACAACGAAGATTTCTGTGCGAGATGTCCAGTCATCTGAATCGAGTAAGAGAGCTGAAAAGGGAAGAGCAAATTACGAGAAGGCGGTTGCAGATATAAAGAATAAAAAGAAAAACGAAGATTATCTGAAGTCTATACATGAGGAGGCTACAGATATTCTTCATGAGGATATGCAGGAGCTGGCAAGAAACATGTACTCCGATGAGGAGGCAACGGATGTACTAATGGAGAATGAGGACAGCGAGGAGGCAACAGATGTGCTCAGAGCCGATGACGACAGCGAAGAGGCAACAGATGTGCTCAGAGCAGGAGACGACGGCGAGGAGGCAACAGATGTGCTCAGAGCAGAAGACGACGGCGAAGAGGCAACTGATGTGCTCAGAGCAGAAGACGACGGCGAAGAGGAGACAGATGTGCTCAGAGCCGACGACGACGAGGCAGCAACGGACGTACTCAGAGCCGATGACGACGAGGCAGCAACTGATGTGCTCAGAGCCGAGGACGATGATGCAACCGATGTCCTTAGAAATGATGATACTGAGGCGACCAGCGTGCTGACCGGACAGTCAGATTTTACGGGAAGACTCAGTCAGGGAGAAAATAGTATGCTTAAGATGGTCAAGAACGTTGTGATCGTTCATACAGATGAGAGTATATAGGAGGGAGAAGGTATGAAAAAGATATTACATAATAAGTCATTGCTTCATCGACTTATAGCACTTGTAATGTCAGTGGTTATGGTCCCGACCCTGGTGGCGATAGATTCCAAAGTGCATCTATTTGCGGAAGAAGAGATAAAGACCGTAGATATCACTGATCTGCTCAAGGGCGATGAGACGGATATGCTTTTTGGATCCAAGGAGATCACGAAGTATAAATTTGCGAGCAAGCCGGTTGATGATGTGGATCTGAGCAAGATCGTGTATAAGTCATATACTGGTGATGATCCGGAGGAAAAACTTCCGACATCAACAGATGTTACAAAGTACAACAGCATTGGCACAGAGGAAGCGTTTACGAATGACAACAAGGTGTCTAAGTATGCGTTCTACTATGTGGAGTACAATGATGATGGAGAGATCGAAAATATCAAGTTCATGGGCAAGCTCAGAGCGGTCTATGACAACAAGAATCCGGAGATAGAGAGTGTAGAGCTGACATCAAACAGCGGCAACATGATCGTGAAGGATGGATATTATCTTCTCGATGTGACTGAGGATGGAGTGGCATTGCCTCAGTTTACCATCACAGTAGATGATGGTACAGAGGAGACGGACACAGGAGTGGCAAAGGTCGTATATCTGAAAAAGGGCGAGACCACAGAGACTGAGATTGAGGGAACAGATGGAAAGTATACGTTTGGTGTCCCAGACGAGACTGGAGAATACATATTCAGAGTATATGACAAGGCAGGAAATGTAAGTGCTGACACACAGCCACTTGTTATAAAAAAGCTGAATGGCGCTCCATCGATCAGCAAGATAAATCTGAGCAGTTCAAACAACAAGGCGCAGAAGAAATTGATCAACAATATGGAATTCATAGTTTCACCTGAGACTATGACAGTTCAAGCTGAGATAAATATGTCTACAGCCGGAGACGGTGATTCGACGGTGGTTGTTGGCGCTCAGCTTTGTTACAGATTTCTTTCAGATGATAACACAGTGGACTCGCCGGAGACCATATGCGAAGTCACAAAGAATGCACAGGGCAAATACGTGGCAGAATTTGAGATCCCAGTGAATTCACTGGATAAGAAGTCACTTACAAAGATGGCTATCTGTGTAAAGGATGAATTCGACAACAGATCATGCTATACAGATCTGGAAAATCATATAGTATTTGTCAGCGATCAGTCACCGACAATCGATTTCACCAAGATGACACAGATCAGAGGCGAAGGGTATAAGGCAAAAGATGATAACAACTGGGTAAAGTCGATGTCATTTGTTATGTCGGCAAATGATGATTATGCTTATATAGACAAGATGTACTATAAAAATGGCGGCGCAGAGACAGTGATTGCGCAGGATCTGAACGTATTCAGCAAGAATGCAAAGATAGGAATAACAGGAACGGCTCATCCAGGTATAGATGCGGGCAGCATAGCCCTTGAAGATGGTCAGTACAAGCTGACATTTGGCGCAAAGGATTATATTGGCAATGATGGCACAAAGGATCTCGATGTGTATATAGACAATACAGCACCGGTTCTGAAGTTATCATCAGACGCCCCTAAGGTAAAGGTCGGTTCAAAGAAGTACTATTCGTTGTCGAAAAGCACAGATAAGATTGATGTGGCATGGGAGGATGCAACATCAGGTGTAGATGAGAGCGCTACGACTGCAGTACTGTTCAACTCAGCAATATCCTATACACTTAAGGTCAACAGGGATGAGGCAGGCAAAGGACATGTCACAATGAGCAATGCCGTGGAGAGTGGAGAGTACGCGCTGGAGATAACGATCTATGATCATGCCGGAAACAAAACGACCGAGAGCGTACCTGTATTTGTGAACAAATCAGATTTCTCTGCTGAGATCTCAGCAGAGGCCGACGCTGAGGAGATAAAGAGTGGTAAATATGTTTCTGCTGACAAGGTAGTGGTTACCGGAACTGCAGAGGGATTTTGTCTGACAACTGATGATGTTGATGTGCAGGTAGAAGTTGATGGTAAAGTTATCAATTCAGATAAGCATTTGAGCATATCAAATCAGAAGAATGGAACAGTCATATTCACATATGTGATATCAAATACCAAGAAGGAAGATATGCAGGGACATTACAAGTTCAAGATGACCGTGCGTAATCATGGTACTGATGTCACAAAGACTGCAAGTTATTCACTGGTGTATGATACCACGGCACCAAATATGACAGCAGCGGAGGTGACACCTTATAATAATAAGAAGGTTAAAGTTGCTTGGACTGCCAAGGATAAAGAGGACGTCAAGTATATTGAGATAGAAGGAACCAGAACGGTATGTGTTTACAACAAGACGACCGGAAAGGTAGATCAGACAGAGCATGAGATCAGCACATTCCGTCTTAAGGGCACAGAGACAAGCTATACATTTAAAGAAGACGGAAAATATGACATCGATATTTACGCATACGATGCCGCCGGAAATGTAAGCGACTCAGCAAATGTCAGGTTTGTGATAGACAGGGAGAATCCGGTAGTTGAGTACACAGAGAAGGTTACAGATCCATCTGCAAAGGATAACAGCGGCCAGACTATAGAAGTTACTGTACATGACTCATACAGGATAGTTAGCAGTGATGTCACTGCCACTGTATATTACAGAACGTATGACGGTGCAAGCGGAACGATGATCGGATCGCTCAAAAGAGTGAATAATGAGACGATAAAGGCGTCCATGAATCTCAAGCCGGTCGGCGGAGCGGCATCGGTCTACAGAGTCGAGGTCAAGGGTAACGATAAGGCCGGAAATGCTGTTATGGACAAAGTGGATCTTGCAAAGAACAGATATTATATCGATAAGACAAAGCCGGAGGTCAAGATCTCGCCAAAGCCGGAGTCAAAGAATGACGGTTACTACAAAGAGAATGTGTCATTTGATATCAGCATATTGGAGCAGTTTAACAGAAAGCATACACTTACAATAACTGATGCAAATGGAACCGCCCCTGAACGGACAGAGAAGTTTGAGTTCAATGAATATATGTACAGTCCGACATACAGAGATGAGGGAAGCTACGACCTTACCATAAAGGTTACAGATGCTGCCGGAAATTCATCGACAGTCGGAACAAAGTTTGTTATCGATAAGACAAAGCCTACAGTACAGCTTGGCACGGTTCAGCCTCTGAATACAGGAAATGTAACTCTTCCTGTGACACTTAGAGATAACATGGAGGGATCAAAATATACAGTCCATGTTGTCAGAACAGATGCAAATGGCAGCAAGGTATATGACGCAGACCTTGAAAACGGAACGTGGACTGGCACAGACTTCACCAAGAATTGCACATTTGCTGATGAGGGAGACTATGTTGTTACTGTATCAGCAGAGGATAAGGCTGGCAATAAGTCAGATGCGCAGATATCAAAGTTCAGGATCGACAGGACTGCACCAGTCATCACGATAAGTGGTGTAAATGACAAACAGACGACAACAGGCACAGCAACTATCAGCGTGGACGAGGCATTCTCATTTGACTATGAAGGCAGAAGTCTTGGTGCGTCAGATATAAAGGTGTCGATAACAAAGAAGACAGATGGAACAGGAGCATCAAATATTGCAGAGCTCACAGCGGGAAGCTTCTCAGGCGGCAATCCACACACAGCATCCTACAGCTTCACAGAGGATGGTGAGTATACGATCACTGCAAATGCTAAGGATCTTGCAGGAAATGTTGCAGCCAGTGCCACAAAGACTTTCAAGATAGACTCAAAGGCACCTGTCATCAAGATGTCTGTATCTGATAAGAACAGCAAGACGATAAAGAGCTACGATGCAGTGGGAAGCACAGATATGCTTGATCCAAACTACGTTGACATGTCACTGTCAGTTGAGGAGACATTCTTCAGAACAAACAATGTCAAGATAACAGTTAACAAGGATGGCAAGGATATATCAGCATCGAGCTTCACAAATTACAGCAACTCATCAGCTGTGAGTACAGGAAGTCAGAGATTTGATGAGGATGGTGTATACGAGATAACAGTCACAGCCCAGGATGAGCTTGGAAATAAGACGGATGATTACAACATCGTATTCACCGTGGACAACACAGCACCTACGATAGAGTCCACATCAAAGCTTCTCAGCCTCATGGCTAAGTCAACTGCAGGTGAGGATGGAAGCGTACTTCTCAATGCAGATGATTTTGCGGATATCCTGAACTCAGGATACGATGCACTTTGGAATGTAAACGATACATCGGTATTCGATGTAAATGTCAAGATGGATGGAGTCGATTTCATCGATTTCTCGGACATGGAAGACGGATACCACAAGATAACATTAAAGGCAACTGATGAGGTTGGACACGAGACCAGCCAGGAGTTTGGATTTACATATGATGGAACCGCACCGAGAATCATAATAAGCGGTGTGGAGGATGGCGAGACAGTCAGAGAGCCATTTGACATGACGATCGGACTTGAGAACGAGGAAGATGAGATCACATCGATCGTGATAAACGGCAATACCATCGATCCTGCTCAGTACAAGAGCAACAATCAGTACAAGATGCATGTGGAGGAGTATGATTCATATACAATAGAAGTAACAGCTACAGATAAGGCTGGAAATATCTCATCCACGGTTGATGAAAAGACTGGAGCTGTATTCACATTCAAGCTCAGCGAGAAGATCTCATCAGTCGCTTTGATACTGATAATAATAGCAGCAATCCTTCTCGTAGCACTGCTGATATTTGTCATAATAGCAGGCAGAAAGAGAAAGAAGAAAAGTGCAGCATAAATAAGATCACAGGAGACGGTGAATGTATAAAGCAGTAGTGTTTGATATGGACGGCGTGCTGGTGGACACAGAGCGGATATACCGGTTGTGCTGGAAGAAAAACGGTGTGAACATTGGTATTTCGGAAGATGATATGGAACGTGTGTGCGACCGGGTTGCCGGCGGCAATAAAACCACCAATGCCCGTGTATTCAAAGACATAATGGGTGAGGATTTTGAGTATCTTCCATTTCGTCAGAGGACTATGGATCTGTTCGATGAATACGTTGCAGAACATGGAATTGATATAAAAGATCATGTAGCAGAGACACTTGGATTTCTGAAGGATAGGGACGTCAGGATTGCTCTAGCCACATCCACAGGCAGAGAACGGGCGATGCAGAGACTTTCAGATGTTGGTATTCTTGATTTCTTTGATGAGATGGTCTGTGGCGACGAGATAGTCAAGGGCAAGCCTGATCCAGATATATATATCCGGGCGTGTGAAAAGCTCGGAGTATCACCGGCAGAGGCAGTTGCTGTTGAGGATTCAGTAAACGGAGTTATATCAGCGGACACTGCAGGACTTTATACCGTGATGGTGGTAGATCTTATAAAGCCAAACGATATCACAGAGCAGCATGCTGATCAGACGTTTTACGATATCAAGGATATATGTAGTCTGTTTTAAAAAAGACATAAAAGATTGAAGACGGTCAGATCTGAAAAGGTTTGACCGCCTTTTTCATATTTTTATACTAATAAATCCGTGCATGATGACATATTTATATAATGAAGAAATAAATGGTGGTTTTGTAGTGGCAGGACAGAAAATGCTTGGTGTGCTGAAGGGACTTATAATATCCTATCTGATCACGATTATTCTGCTGTTTGCAGTTGCAGTCGTGGTTTATAAAGTGGGGATAAGTGATACGGTTCTGAGCGGACTGATAACGGCAGTATACATATTTGCGACGTTCCTGGGGGGCTTTGTAACGGGAAAAAAGGTTCAGGAGAAGAAGTTTGTGTGGGGTGCGCTATTTGGATTTACGTACATACTTATAGCTGTGGCACTGTCCGCAATCGTGGGAGGAGCTGAAGCGGGAACTTTGGTACCCCGCATAACTAAGTGTGTAATGTGTGTCGCCGGCGGCATGCTTGGGGCTATGTTGGCCTGAAAAAACTCTTTTACTTTATATATCTTTATGTTATAATCGCGTTATATGACATAAAAAGAGAGGTGTATCTAGAATGAAGAGAATTAAGACACTCACAAATAAGACTATGAAGAATACAATGGTCAAGGGTGGATGCGGCGAGTGCCAGACATCATGCCAGTCAGCTTGTAAGACATCATGCACAGTTGGTAATCAGAGCTGTGAGAATGTTAACAACAAGTAATTTGTAACAGTTTGTATTTGATCAGCTAAAGGGGACCGTCGTTTATGATGACAGTCCTCTTTAGTGCGTGTATAAGGGATACCGTGTGTGGTGTCTGGAAGATTATAATTCGTGTATATTTATTGAGATCCTGAGTGGATCGCAAGAAATGCGCGGATTTTGTTGAAGGAGAATTATGGTTCATCAGTACAAGAACAATGGTTATAATATAGTGCTTGATGTCTGTAGTGGTTCTGTGCATGTTGTAGACGATCTTGTCTATGATATTATTTCTTTATATGAAGAGAAGGATAAAGAGCAGATGATTAAAGCCCTGTCACAGTACGACAGCGCAGATGTCGCAGAGGCATATGACGAGGTTGCCCAGCTGGTAGAGGACGGAACGTTATTTACAGATGATGTATACAAAGATTATATTATAGATTTTAAGAAGAGAAAGACAGTTGTAAAGGCATTGTGTCTGCACATAGCCCATGACTGTAACCTTGCATGCAGATATTGTTTTGCAGGTGAGGGAGAATATAAGGGAGACAGAGCCCTGATGTCGCTTGAGGTGGCAAAGAAGTCTCTGGATTTTCTGGTTGCAAACTCAGGATTTAGAAGGAACCTTGAAGTGGATTTCTTTGGCGGCGAGCCTCTTATGAACTGGGATGTTGTGAAGAAGACAGTTGAGTACGGAAGAAGTCTTGAGGAGAAGTATGACAAGAAGTTCCGATTTACCCTCACGACCAACGGAGTGCTTCTGAATGATGAGATCATGGAATTTGCCAACAGAGAGATGGCGAACGTGGTACTCAGCATAGATGGAAGAAAAGAAGTACATGACTACATGCGTCCAACCAGAAACGGCAAAGGAAGTTATGACGTAATACTTTCCAAGTTCCAGGAATTTGCAAAGAAACGTGCTGGCAAGAGCTATTATGTGAGAGGCACCTACACTCACAACAATCTTGATTTTTCAAACGATGTTCTGCATATGGCAGATCTGGGATTTGATCAGATATCGGTTGAGCCTGTTGTGTCGCTCCCTGACGAGCCTTATGCCATAAAGGAAGAGGATATTCCAGTGCTGCTTGAACAGTACGATATCCTTGCAAAAGAGATGATAAAGAGACATAAGGAAGGAAGAGGCTTCAATTTCTTCCACTTTATGATAGATCTTGAGGGAGGCCCGTGCGTTGCCAAGAGACTTTCCGGCTGTGGTTCAGGAACAGAGTACATGGCGGTTACTCCTTGGGGAGATCTGTATCCGTGTCACCAGTTTGTAGGCGAGGATGATTTCTGCATAGGCAACGTATTTGACGGAATCAAGAATCAGGATATAGTCAATGAATTCAAACTCTGCAATGTATATGCAAAAGATAAGTGTAAAGACTGTTTTGCAAGATTCTACTGCAGTGGCGGATGTGCAGCCAACTCATACAAATTCCATGGAAATATACTTGATGCGTATGATATAGGCTGTGAGCTTCAGAAGAAGCGTATAGAGTGTGCGATCATGCTCAAGGCAGCCATGGCTGATGAAGCTGATGAAAATGATGAAGTTGACGAAAGCAAATAAGATGCTGAGGATAGCTCAGAAGACGGTGTAAGGGAGAATACATAGATTTCCTGCACAGATGAAAAGAACTAAACAACAGCTGCTGTGGTATACAGACAGTCTGTTGTCTAATAGGAAATAAAAAGGGTAAAAGGAGAAGACGATGAAGAAAACAAAGAGAAATGCTGTGCTCGTCATCATAGCCTTTCTGCTTGTACTGGGTGTTGCTATATATACAGCGATATTCGGTGTTGCAGATAGAGGTAAAGTTGAGTACATCAAGCTTGGACTTGACCTTAAAGGCGGTCTGAGTGTAACTTACGAGATTCAGGAAGACGATTACAGTGACAAAGATCTCGAGGATACCAAGTATAAGATTGAGAAACGAGTTGAGGCATATACCAACGAGTACTCAGTATACGAGGATGGAGATAAGAAGATCACAGCAGAGATACCTGGAGTTACCAATGCGGATGAGATACTTGAGGCTTTGAATATTGAGGGAAAGCTTGAGTTCCTTGATCCTGACAACTACACAAAGTGGTCACAGGGACAGGAGTATGAGGCTGCTCTTACAGGAGATGACATCAAGAATGCCACAGCCGGAATTGACTCAGATAACGGCAATGACAATGTGGTACAGCTTGCATTCACCGATGAGGGAGCTCAGAAGTTCGCTGATGTTACCGCGGCAAATGTTGGAAAAGTAGTATACATTATATATGACAACAAGGTCGTAAGTGCACCAACAGTACAGTCAGCCATAACAGGCGGAAGCGCAGAAATCAACAAGATCGGAAGCTACGAGGAGGCCGAGCAGCTTGCTACTACTATCCGTATCGGTGCACTTCCTCTTACACTTAAGCAGGTTCGTTCCAATATAGTAGGTGCTACACTTGGATCAGATGCCATCAGCACAAGCCTTAAGGCAGGTGCGATCGGTATTGCACTTGTATTTCTTATCATGATCATAGTATTCAGGATTCCGGGCCTTGTGGCTTCATTTGCCCTGGCATTCTACACAATACTTGATCTGCTGGTTATCAACCTGTTCAACGTAACACTGACACTTCCTGGTATAGCCGGTGTTATCCTGTCAGTAGGTATGGCGGTTGATGCCAATGTAATCATATTCACACGTATCAAAGAGGAGCTGGCGGATGGCAAGTCCGTAAAACAGGCGGTAAAGGGTGGTTTCCACAATGCCCTGTCAGCCATCATAGATGGTAACGTTACAACGCTTATCGCAGCTCTTGTACTTGGAATATTTGGAACAGGTACTATCAAGGGATTTGCGATCACACTGG
>OKVH01000138.1_pt1 | contig 40952 bp, 39 predicted proteins | sample 1604791 | NCBI WGS metagenome assembly OKVH01 (sample SAMN01760919, study PRJEB22395) | human gut metagenome | reverse complement strand
CGATGGCATAACCGTCCAGATCAAGTTCAGCTATATCCTCCATATGTTTAATTCTCAAATCATCATAAGTACTGCCCTGATTGATCCCGAAAAGCATTTGATTCTTATTTATAGTATCACTCAGAGAATTCAGTCTTCCCATTTCTTCTTTACAGCGATAAAGCCAGCGTGTAGTACGCTCAATTGAATTTGCCGCATATTCATGCTCCGACGGATTTTCAATGCACTCATCAAACGCCATAGCTATAGTAGAAGCAAGATTAGACTGTATCTGCATACTTTCTTCCGGTCCCATAAAAATCTTTCTTCCGTCAATATGAGAAGAAAAGTAAACGCCTTCCTCTTTAATCTTACGCAGCTTGGCTAAAGAAAATACCTGAAATCCTCCGCTGTCGGTAAGAATCGGACGATTCCAGTTCATAAATTTATGCAGTCCGCCCATTTCTTTTATTACCTTGTCCGTAGGACGCAAATGCAGATGATATGTATTGCAAAGCTCTACCTGACATTTTAAATCTACCAGATCAAGAGAGGAAATACCTCCTTTGATAGCCGCCGCTGTGCCGACATTCATAAAGCAGGGCGTCTGAAAAGTACCGTGTACCGTTTCAAACTGTCCTCTTCTTGCTTTTCCCTCTTTCTTTAATAATGTATACATAATTTCTCCTTTATGTTAAACAAATCACTATTTAATATAATTATTTATCTATAATCATGAATCCTATTATCCTTGTTATACTTATCCAATAATTCATAAATATCAACGTAATATTTTTTCTTATTCTCACAGCTCTGGTTACCAACTGTGCAAGATGTCTTACAAGCTGACTGACATGAAGTCTGGCACTCGCCGCAACCGCCTGTCTTAACGCTCTTCTTAAGGTCACGAGTTTCGATAGTTTTAATTCTCTTCATAATAAATCAAACTCCTTGTTAGATTTTGTTAGTTTAATATTATCACACAGTCATTGATTTGTCAATCTTTTTTAACTACGCTTATGTTGTCCGTCATACCGCCTTTTGTTGACATAATCTCAACCTTGCAGGCTGAAAGATATTCAATGTAATTTATAAGTTCCTTGCTTATAATTTCACAGGGTACGATGAGGGGAATTCCGGGTGGATATGCCCAGATATACTCGGCAGAAGTTCTGAATTCCGAATTTTGAAACGGAATAGTTTCTTTGTTGAATTTGTACAACTCGCATGCGTTGAAATTTTTGCCTGTATAGAGATTTTTTAACGGGACACGCTCGGTGTCGGCTTCTTTTGAAAGTTCGCTGTCAATTGAAATCAGAGCGTCTGAAAGCATATCAAAAGCTTTTTCAGTGTCACAAACAGATGTCATGGCAATTACATAGTCCGAATATGCCATTTCGGTTTCAATCTGATAATTATTTCGCAGTATTTCGGCAAGCTTTGTTCCCGAAATATTTGCGTTCGCTGTTGAAATTACAATTTTGCCGATATCATAATCAAAATCAGTATCGCTTTTATCATAAATTTTCAGATATTTTAGATTTTCAAGTTTTTCTCTGACCGTTTTAAGATTGCAACAATATTCATTGAATTTATCTTTGCTGTTTTCGCAGAAATCAAGACATTTTTCGATTGAACTCATTAAAATATATGACGGACTGCTTGTTTCAAATACAGCCAAATTTTCGGCAAGAATTTCAGAAAGCTCGCTGTCATTTGTTATGAGCAATGCAGTTTGAGTTAATGACGGCAAAGTTTTGTGCAGACTCAATACTGCGGCGTCTGCACCGCAGTTAAGTGCTTCATCGGGAAAACTGTCCGAAAACGGAAAATGCGCTCCGTGAGCTTCGTCAACAAGTAATTTTGCACCGTGTTTGTGGCAGATTTCGGAGATTGACTTTATATCCGAAACAACACCTTCATATGTAGGCGAAGTTATGATTACAAGTCTGATTTCATCATTGTGTTTTGTAAGTTTATCTTCTATATTGCAAGGTGAAACCGATGTAAGAATATTGTATCTGCTGTCTGTATCGGGAAAAATGTAATCGACATTGAGATTAAACAGTTCTGCTGAATTATATACAGATTTGTGGCAGTTACGAGCCATTAAGATCTTGTCGCCTTGATTTGTCATTGAGCGAATTGCTGTAAGTATTCCGCCTGTTGAACCGTTAATCAGAATGAAAGCATTTTTTGCATTGTAAAGCTTTGCAGCCTTTTTCTGAATTTCATCAATAACTCCGTTTGGCGAATGGAGATTGTCAAAATCATGAATTTCGGTTATGTCGATATTATACGGTATTATACCCTCTTCTGTAATGTCCGTTCTTTTGTGTCCGGGCATATGAAAAGGATATATGCCGCTTTTTGAATAATTTTTAAGCTTGTCGTACAGCATATATCCTCCGATATTTTAAATATTTAGTTTGTACCGAACTCAGCGAGTTCAAGTCCCTTGTTGTGTTCAAGCGCCCAGTTTATGCTCCAGTAGCTTGTAAAGAGCAAAAGATGATTGCCTTTAAGATCCTGAATTTTCTTAGTATCGGACGCAAGGTCGAGAGTTTTCGGATCAATGTCATCGTTTACAATCCAACGGATAAATTCATATGGGAGTGTTTCCATAATGATATCACAGTTGTACTCGTTTTGAAGTCTGTATTTAAGAACATCAAACTGAAGTACGCCTACAACGCCAACGATAACTTCCTCCATACCTGCGTCAAGCTCCTGGAAAATCTGAATTGCACCTTCCTGCGCAATCTGACTTGTACCCTTGATGAACTGTTTGCGCTTCATTGTGTCTTTCTGACGGACAAGTGCAAAGTGTTCGGGAGCAAATGTAGGAATTCCCCTGAACTGTACCTTGTGTCCCGGTGAACAGATTGTGTCACCGATTGAGAAAATGCCCGGATCAAACACACCGATGATGTCGCCTGCATATGCCTCGTCAACAATTTCTCTTTCCTGAGCCATAATCTGCTGTGGCTGTGAAAGACGCATTTTTTTGTTGCCCTGAACATGGAACACTTCCATATTCTTTTCAAACTTGCCGCTGCAGATGCGCATAAACGCAACTCTGTCACGGTGGGCCTTATTCATGTTTGCCTGAATTTTGAAAACAAAAGCAGAGAAAAAGTCTGACATAGGCTCAACCTTTTCATTAACTGTTTCTCTTGGCAGAGGTGGAGTTGTGAGCTGTAAGAACTGTTCAAGGAATGGTTCAACACCAAAGTTTGTAAGAGCCGAACCGAAGAATACAGGAGTAAGCTGACCGTTGCGGACTGCTTCAAGGTCAAATTCATCGCCTGCACCGTCAAGAAGTTCTATTTCATCAAACAAATCCTGCTTATGATAGTAGCCTATTGTATCTTCAAGGGCAGGGTCGTCAAGCGTAAGTTCTTTCTTTTCAACTTCTTTCTGACCGTTATTAGCGGTGAAAGCAAGGATTTTCTTAGAATTTCTGTCATACACACCCTTGAATTCCTTACCTGAACCGATTGGCCAGTTTACGGGATAGGTGTGAATTCCGAGAACATTTTCAATGTCTTCAAGAAGGTCAAAAGAATTTTTTGCATCTCTGTCCATCTTGTTGATGAATGTAATGATAGGAATATTACGCATTACACAGACCTTGAAAAGTTTGATAGTCTGTTTCTCAACACCCTTTGAACCGTCAATTACCATTACGGCAGAGTCTGCCGCCATAAGTGTACGGTAGGTATCTTCCGAGAAATCCTCATGTCCCGGTGTGTCAAGAATATTTATGCAATAACCGTTATATTTAAACTGCAAAACCGATGATGTAACAGAAATACCACGCTGTTTTTCAATTTCCATCCAGTCGGACACAGCATGCTTTGCGGTTCTTTTGCCTTTTACCGAACCTGCAAGGTTAATTGCTCCGCCGTAGAGCAAGAGCTTTTCCGTAAGTGTTGTTTTACCCGCATCAGGATGCGAAATAATCGCAAAGGTTCTGCGCTTGCTGATTTCTTCTTTAAATGAACTCATATCTTTCTTCCCTTCGGAGGTTAAGTATATCCACAATTTTATATTTTACTATTTTTGGATGGTATATGTCAATAAAGAATGAAGAAAATGTGAGAAAAATAATTGCTACAAAAACTTGACAAATTTGTAAATATATTGTAATATATTGGTACAGAAGGACTTAATGTGATTTTTCCTATTTTTTCATATACCTTCCAAATCGAGGCAGAAACTTGTGTTTCTGCCTCAAAATCATTTATGAGGTTTTTTATGAGTAATTCTATCGGTCTTTACATTCACATACCGTTTTGTAAGCACAAATGTCCGTATTGCGATTTTTTCAGCGGCAATGCAGATGAAAATGCTTTTGATAATTATGTGATTGAATTAAAAGATAAAATAAAATACTGGTCTGAAAAAGCCAAAAGAGATGTTGCGACCGTATATTTCGGCGGCGGTACGCCGAGTGTTTTGGGTGCAGACAGACTTTGTGATATTCTTGATTTTATCAAGTTCAATTTTAATATTCAAAATAATGCCGAGATTACGGTTGAAGTCAATCCCGACTCCGCCAAAACTATTGATTTTGAAAAAATGTATGCTTGCGGATTCAATCGCATTTCAATGGGAATGCAGACTGCTGTTGAAGATGAATTAAGGCTGCTTGGGAGAATTCACAGCATTGATGATGCAAAGATTTCTGTTGAAAGGGCTAAAAGTGCGGGATTTAATAATATTTCACTTGATTTGATGATGGGAATCCCTAATCAGACAATCGAAAGCCTTGAAAAATCAATCAGTTTCTGTGCCGATTGCAAAGTTACTCATATTTCATCATACATTTTGAAAATCGAGGAGAATACTCCGTTTTATAAGGTGCAAAATAAACTTAAGCTTGCCGATGATGATATGCAGGCTGAAATGTATCTGAAAGCTGTTGAAATGCTTGATTCTCTCGGATACAAACAATATGAAATTTCTAATTTTGCAAAACAGGGTTATGAAAGCCGACATAATACCAATTACTGGAGATGCGGTGAATATATCGGCATAGGTCCGTCTGCACACTCATTTTTTGAGGGCAAAAGGTTCTTTTATTCGAGAAGCATGGATGATTTTAATAACAATAAGCTGTCTTTTGAGGGTACGGGCGGAGATGAGGAAGAATTTATTATGCTCTCTCTCAGGCTGAAAAGCGGTCTTAATTATTCTGAATTTGAGGAAAAATTCGGATACACCCTCCCCTCCTACATTATCAAAAAAGCTAAAGAGTATGAAAAATACGGCTATACAAATGTTACGGACAAGTCAATCAGCTTTAGACCGAAAGGTTTTCTTGTTTCAAATTCAATAATCAGTGAACTGATATAAAAAACGCTCCGAGAATAAATTCGGAGCGTTAATTTTATGTTATGAATTTGTATGTCAGATTAATACAATGAAGAGTATGAACCGCCGCCGATAAGCGATGTAAGAACACTTGTTGCAAATGTACTTGTGTTAAATGACCACATAGTAAGTTCTGCGCCAATGAAGAATACAATCATAAATGCAACGGCAACGATGAGTGTGAGAATTAAAGTGAATAATGCAGAGTTCTTTGCTTCGGGAACATTAGCTTTTACCTGATTTACAAGTGAAATAACAAGGTAAAGCATAACGATTACGAAAAAGAACAGGAACATATATACGCTGATTAATGCGCAAAGACCTGCCAAAATCCAACCGATTGATGCCGGAATAGATTCAATTGAAAATGTGATGAATGAATCAATAAATGCTTTGGCTGTGTTTTCTTCGGTTTTGTATTTCTTTACATATGCAAAGAGAATAACAGAATAGAAGCCGCCGATAAGGACAGTAGTAACAAGACTTACAAGAAGTGTTTTCGGAAAATCAAGTGCGCTCATAGAAAGCATAAGAAACATATTGCCAAGAATGAGTGCAATAAAGAAAATTGCCGAGAAAAGAGCGCCGAGAACGATGTCTTTTTCAGCCTTTGCTGTTTTGATAACAGTTTTGGAATCCTTAAAGAATGAAGTGAACACAACAGGAATGTTCTTTAAAGCCTTAACAAAAGCATTTTCCCCAATGGGGGCTGTGTTATTTACGGCATAAGGCGACTGCTGTGTCTGAGGGTTTTGCGGCTGTGCATACTGTTGCTGAACAGGGTTCTGATACTGTGGCTGTTGTGGTTGAACAGGCTGCTGATACTGAGGCTGTGCCTGTGCATTTGCCTGCTGAGCCTGTGCTTGAGCGGCTCTTGACTTTTCGCAGTTGCAAACAGCATTGTCTTCAAGCTGTGCTCCGCAATATTTACAGAATTTCATGGTGATTCCTCCAAGATAAAATAATATGTAACAGGTCTTATAGCTACCTGTTGTTTGTTTATTGAGAAGTGATAACATCAACGCTCACATTATATCACAAATTACAGCAATAATTCAATATTTCTTACAATTTTTTAATTTTTTACACTACAGAAAATTATATGTTAAAATAATGAAATGATGTACACATAGCAAACAATGACAATAAAACAGCGGCAAAAACTATAAACTTTAGTTTTTGCCGCTGTGGTTTAGTAATAATACCTTATAAATTTTATATTGTAGTAATCACAGGTTGTGATGTCGTTGGTGTCAATCTCATTTATAAGGATATAATCCTGAGCAACACCTAAAAGATAGCCTGTTTTCTGAACAATTGTGTTTGCTCCCATGAGAAAATCAACGGTGATTCTTCTTCCGATTTGTGTTCGCATAAAACCGTTGTGATATCTCAGATTTTCGGCTGTTACAGGAAACGGATATTGATAATCACTCATCGACATTCCGATATTCTGCCTTATCGGCGTTGCAACGGTGGCACCGGGGCTTGCCGTTGTAGCAGGGGTTGCAGGCAAAACAGGTATAGATGCATCTATTTTTTTTAAGTCCTTAATGAACGGTATATTTTGAAGACTTCCGCTGTATTTATTTATATTTTCAGGTTGTTCTTCTGATGTACTTCCGCCCTCTTCATATGCTATTTCTGCCTGTTCAAGCGAGGGATTGTCATTTGATTTTTGAACTTTTTCTGTCTTATCGGGGTGTGCAACAGACGGTGCACCCGGATTATGTCGCATAATTTCGTCAATCGCAGGAATATAACATCCGATATCCGCTGTGTTTGACGGACATGAATTGTTGAGGCAGGCTTTGTTTTTGTCAAGTCCGTAATGATGTTCGGGATTAATCTGATTTGCCGTAGGAGTTGTATTAACTGCCATATTTGAAGAATTATCCATTAAGCTATGCTCCTTTATGTTTTGGAATAAGCCTCGGTAGGCGAATAAAAGCAATGATCCCCTACCCTGTTGTAAATTACTCCGTTGTTTGACGGAAAAAATGTTGGGCAGGTATCTGAAAATGGATTAAAATAGAAAATTGAATTTCCGACAGATGAATCGGTATTGCCCGCCAATGCCCAATCGGCAATGTTATAGTGAATTTCGTCAGGGCGTATATTATAAACATTCTGAGGATTATATTGTCCTCCGACAGTTGTTTTAAGACAGGTAAATTGATTTGGTTGTTCCATTATGGCACGGAAATCTCCGCCCTTGCTGACTCTTGCAAATTCCCCGTTTGGAACACGGGTTCGGTTTACAATTACCGACGCAACGGCACGCATTCCGTTTTCACCTTCCCCACCTGCCTCACATTTTAAAAGCCTTGCAAGCAATTCTCTTGTACTCAATGCCACCTTTTTTCACCAACCGTTATTTTTATTCAATGATATTTTATGCATAAAATAACTTGTTGTTACAAAGAAAAAGCTTGTGATAAATGTGTTATTCACGCAGACCGAAAATTCTGTTTTATAAAAGCAAATCAGACGGTGTTCGATAATCTTTTGAGATGCCGACTACAACATTTATTCAGATTAGCTGTTGCTGTCTACCTCTTTACTTGCTTTTGTAGGGCTATTTTGCCAATCACCGAACCATCTGATAAATTGTTTGCTTTGCGTGATTTTGTTAATATTTTTGTTTACATTATTGTCAATACTGCGTATAATGGTGCTAATGCACGTCTACTATGAAAAGCTGCTGCGCAAATACCCGTATGTGGTCACGGTAAAGGATGTGGTAACCCTGACCGGCTACACCCTGACCACCGTCCACAGCTGGTGCAGCCGCGGGTCGCTGAAAGTCTTTCAAAAGTGACTGAAGTTCTGTATCCCGAAAATCTTTCTTGTGGATTTCTTCTCCTCCCTGATCTTCCGCTCCATCACCCGCAAAAGCCTGTGGCATATCCAAACGCTGAACAATTTTCAAAGGAAGATGAAGCATAGAAAATAAAACTTAATATATTTCTGCATCTCCTTTGTGTGATAACTACAAAGGAGATGATTTTTAATATAATACTTCCATTCTTTTCGCGAATGAGATATAATGATTTTGCTTGAAGGCATAATACATTAAATTTGAAACATTGTATCTTAGTGTTTATTCCTGTTTATGAAAGTGAACCCGAGTAAACAAACGGAAACAAAGAATTATATTTAATGATGTATGTCTGGCATTGTATTTCCTATTCTCACGGGGAAAGTGTTTTTGTCAGGCTATTATTATGCCTTTTGGTAAAATACATTACCGAAAGGATTTTTTATTATGGAAAAAGAATTAGTATGGAAAATAGTGCAAGGACAAATCGGATATGATTTTAAAAATCTTGATTTGTTGCAGCAAGCTTTCACTCGTCGCTCATATACCGTAGAGAACGGCGGTGAAAACAATGAGGTGCTCGAGTTCATTGGAGACAAAGCACTTGATTTTGTGATTGTTAAACTGCTTATTCAGAAGTACGGGCATTTAGCAAAAGGGGATCCGGTTAACGGAACAAAGCTTTCTGTTTGGGAACAAGAATTCAAACGTAATCAAGTTGGTTACGAAGCGCCGGTAGTAAATAGCTTTGGCTGTGACTATGACGAAGATAACTTATCTAAAATCAAAAGTCGAATGGTGAATAAAAAAGCATTGGCTCGCCGAATGGATGAACTTGGTTTTTACGAACATCTTATTATGGGTAAGGGCGATATACAGAATAATATCAACCAAGAAGATTCTGTAAAAGAAGATTTGTTTGAAGCTATTATCGGAGCTGTTGCAATCGATTCAGGATGGAATCTCAAGGACTTGCAAAAAGTGGTTGAAGCAATGCTTGTTCCCGAAGACTTTCTAATTAATGATACCGACACCAATTATGTGCGACTTATTCAGGAATGGGAAATAAACGAAAATGGGTGCATTCCTTGGTATAAATACAAAGAAGCTTCTTACTCATCGACTTGGTATTTAAAAGAGGATAACACTATATATCAAAGCTTTCCGTTAGATTACAACTATTCTAAGCTTAAATATCATTGTTACCTCAAACTGCTTGATTCTTTACCGGTGTTTTGCGGTTTTGGTGTGTCTATCCGTGAGGCAAGGATGGCTGCTTGCAAATTAGCGTATGAGTATCTAGAGAGAAATGATATGCTTCCATCTATCCGTGACGAAATTGAAAATCCTAACCGTGATGATGCAATTAACCAACTTGAAACATTGGCTCGAAGAGGTTATTTTTCCATTCCTACTTATGAGTTCAAGAAAACATATGATGACAATGGTAACCCCATTTGGAATTGTGAATGTCACATAGCGGAAGAAGATTATTACTTTGATGGGACATCCATATCAAAAAAAGAGGCAAAGAAAGATTCTGCTTTTAGAATGCTTTTTTATGTACTCGGAATGGAGGATGAATAAGAATGGCCAAGTGGTGTTTTAATTATGAGTCCGGCGAATATGAATACGTCGAAAAGGATGGCTTCAGTATTGACCGAGGTGAATATGTTTACAATTGGGATGATAGCGAATATCGTCACGATGACGAAGAGGAAGAATGCCGCAATTCTTTATTTGATGATGAAGATGACGACTGACCCCAGTTGCTAAAACAATACAAATGTGCGATTTAAAAATTCGCACACTCGCACCCACCTTTCGGTTTTGGTAGACTGTAACCGAAAGGTGGGTGCATTTTGCATTGCAGACCTGCCGGGGAAATTTTGAATGGGAGGATCACATATGGAATCGCTATTTGAGCAGCTGGGCGGCACTTACACAAGGCGGGGGGACTATTGCTTGCCGGATGTTTGCTTACCGCCCGAAGAAAAACGACCCATCGGCATTTACGGGCAGCGGCGGCGAGCTTTTCTGAAGGCGCACCACCGGGTGCTGTATTATAACCTGCTGACCGCCGGGACACTGGGCGGCCACCTTGCAGACATCGAGGAGCAGGCCCAGGAACTCTTTCTTCGGTTGGTAGAACAATACGCAGACACCGAGGGCGTGACGGAGACCTTGAAAGCCGATGACCCGATGGCGTGGGTGCGGAAGATGAACGGTATCCAAAACCGAGCGAACGAGATCGTGATGCAGGAAATTGTATATGGGTAACGAGCAAGCGGGGGTCGATGACCTCCGCTTGTTTTGTGCGCAGAATAATACTGTTTTGAAACGACATTGTTCCGAACTTTGTTGACATTGTTCTTTTATCCGGGTATAATGTACTTGTGATTTTATGCGTGGAGGTATCCCCTATGGCTGAAATGATCTCGGTAAGAGAGGCAGCAGTGCGCTGGAATATAACGGAGCGGAGAGTTGCGACGCTCTGCAAGAATGGGAGAATCGCCGGTGCGAAAAAGCAGGGCAATCGTTGGCTGATCCCCGCTGATACGCAGAAGCCGGCGGATCAGCGGCTCAAGACGGGCGCTTTCCGCAAGACGGAGCGCGCGCCGAAGCTGCCCCTGCCCATCGGCGTGTCCAATTACTGCCTTGCATCGTCGGAATACTACTACATCGACAAGACGATGATGATCAAGGACTTTATCGACGAGCGTCCAATGGTGACGCTGTTTACTCGCCCCCGCCGCTTCGGCAAGACGCTGAATATGGATATGCTGCGCACTTATTTTGAAAAGAGCGACAAGGATACCTCCGTCTACTTCTGGGATAAGAAGATCTGGGCCTGCGGCCAGAAGTACCGGGATTATCAGGGCAAGTATCCTGTGATCTTCCTGACCTTCAAGGATGTGAAGTTTGATACTTGGGAGGAGACCTTTGCGGCCATCCGGGATATTTTCGCAAAGGAGACCCGGCGGCACAAAGAACTGCTGAACAGCGATAAGTGCGACGAGTACAGCAAAAAGACCTATGAAAAGCTGGCAGACGGCAAGGTCAGCGAGGTAGAGCTGGCTTCGGCACTGCTGGATCTCTCCGCCATGCTGCACAAGCACTATGCCGTTGCGCCCATTATCATCATCGACGAGTACGACACCCCCATCCAGCAGGGCTATCAGAAGGACTATTACGACAAGGCCATCCGGTTTATGCGAAACCTGTTTTCCGGCGGGTTCAAGGATAATCAGCACCTGTCCTTCGGCTTCCTTACCGGCATTCTGCGGGTGGCCAAGGAGAGCATCTTCAGCGGGATGAACAACCTGTCCATCAACTCCGTGCTGGACAACAAATACAGTGCCTACTTCGGCTTCACTGCCGACGAGGTGATGGAGATGGCGGAATACTACGGTGCTGCCGATAAGTACGACGAAATTTGCCAGTGGTACGACGGCTACCGCTTTGGCAAGACAGAGATTTTCAACCCGTGGTCGGTGGTCAACTACTTCAGCAACGAGTGTGAGCCGAGACCCTTCTGGGTCTCCACCGGCAGCAACGATATTATCGGGGAAGTGCTTGCCCAGGCGGACGAGGAGATTTATAACCGTCTGACCTCCCTGGTCAACGGCGAGACCTTCACCACCTTCATCGACACCGGCGTGATCTATCCGCAGATCAAAAGCAATCCCTCCACCATTTACAGCTTCCTACTGGTGACCGGCTATCTGAAGGCACTGAAAACCACGCCCTCCTTCAGCGGCGATTTTATGTGCGAGGTTTCCCTGCCCAACCGGGAGATTTCTCTGGTGTACAACAAGGAGATCTTGCAGAGGTTGGAGAATCTGATCCCGCCGTCCACGGCGATTTCCGTTCAGGAGGCCATCTTCTCCGGCGATAACGCACGGCTGAAAGCGCAGATACAGACGCTGCTGACCCAGTCGGTCAGCTCCTTCGATACTGCCGGGGAGAATTTCTACCACGGCTTTATGCTGGGTCTGTGCGCCCTGCTGGGAGGTGCTTTCGTGACCTCCAACCGGGAATCCGGCGACGGGCGCTATGACATTCAGCTGAAGCCCACGAAAAAAGGACTTCCGGGCATCCTGATTGAGCTGAAAGCGGAGAAGAATTGCAGCGATGAGCAGCTGAAAAAGCTGTCCGAAACGGCCTTGCAGCAGATCAACGACAAGAAATACGAAACCGAGCTGACGACCGCCGGGGTCAGGACGATTTATAAATACGGCGTGGCCTTCAGCGGTAAAAAGGTTGAAGTGGCAGTCGGGTGAGGAGAGAGAATTCCAAAGTATCAAATTGATACTTTGGCGAAATCCCAAAGTGTCAGCACGGTGGTTCCAAAGTGCCAAATTGGCACTTTAGGGCAGAAATTATGAATTAAACCATATTGGAGGATGCACGATGAGCACCAACATTTCGAAAAAGAAGCGGGACGATCTGCTGGACAAAATCAAGCAGATTCGTGCCTTTATTGCTGCAGCACCGCAGGATGAGAATACGGGCAACCTGCTCTCCTACCTGTCCGAACTCGAAAAAGATGTGAACGGGAAAAAGTACGGTCTCGTATTCGAGGAGCATCGGGAGGAAATCGATGAGGTGTTGGATACCCATACGCCAGTACTGGCCGAAGAGGCAGATCTGTTTATTGACCACGGTGGGCAGATGAATTTCCTGCTTGAAGGGGATAACCTTGCCGCACTGAAACTGTTGGAAAAGACGCATCGTGGTAAGATTGACCTCATCTATATTGATCCTCCGTATAATACGGGCAATAAAGACTTCATCTATGACGATGCTTTTGTAGATAAGAACGACTGCTTTACGCATTCAAAATGGCTGTCATTTATGGAAAAACGACTCAAAATTGCCAGACGACTTTTGAGTGGGAATGGTGTGATCTTTATCTCCATCGACGACCGGGAGGAAGCCGGTCTACGGTTACTGTGTGATGAGATTTTTGGCGAGAATTGCTTCGTGTCGAACATAGCGTGGCAACGCAATTACTCAGCAAGAAACGACTCCAAGGGCATTGTGACCGAAGTGGAGCATCTTCTGGTTTATAGCCGTTCAGAAAGTTGGAGTCCTAAAAAGCTCCCACGAACTGCCGAAATGGACGCAAAATACAAAAATCCTGATAATGATTTTGCTATGTGGCGAACAGATAATGCTTATGCAGCTGATGCATCTACTCATCAAGGAATGGTATATGCAATTCAGCATCCATTCACAGGAAAAATGCTTTATCCAAGCAATGGATCACACTGGCGGTACTCACAAGAAGTAATGCTGACAGCAATGCGTGGCTGGTGTGAGTATGAGCTTCGTGACTTAGGGGACTCTCAAAAACGTGCTGAAGTTTGTGGCGTACCAGAAGCTGATGTGAGATCGGGAGTCCAAGCAATTGTTCTATCTGAATCGTTAAGCGTTTCAAGAGAAAAAGCCCAAGCTGTGTATAACCGTGGACAGTGGCCTAAATTTTTCTTTACAAAAGAAGGAAAGGGCGGAATAGCTCGAAAAACCTATTTGACAAATGTCGGTGGAAAGCTTCCAACTAATTTATGGCTTCACTCTGATGTTGGACATACAGATGAAGCAAAGAAAGAACTTATTTCCACTTTTAACGGTAAGGTTCCCTTTGATACACCTAAGCCGACACGGCTCATAGAGCGAATTTTGCAAATTGCTTCAAATGATGATAGCCTGATTCTTGACTTCTTTGCAGGAAGTGGAACTACAGGCAATGCCGTCCTCAAATACAACGCCGAGCACGAGGGCAGCGCCCGTCGTTTTATCCTCTGCACCAACAACGAAAACGGCATTTGTCGGGATGTGACCTACGAACGCATCCGCCGTGTCATTGATAAAGAAGACTATGCCGCCAGCCTGAAATACTATAAAGTTGACTATGTACCTATTTCGGATCGTATGTACTACGAGTACGCCGATGAACTGCTCCGCCATATCCGGGAGCTGGTGGAGCTGGAAAACGGCATCAATTTTACGGGCAACGAGGAAATTGCCATCGTGCTGACAGATGAGGAGTTAGAGATATTTTTGGATGATGAAGGTATCTGTAAGAGATGCCGAAAGCTCTATATGGGGCACGATGTATTGCTGGACGCTCAGCAAGCGCAAGCGCTGCAGGAATATAACATTGCAGTGAATGTTATTCCGGATTATTACTACAAAGAATTGGAGGGATAAATATGGGGATTACGCTTGCAAATTTTCAACTTAAAGCCATTGAGGCCCTTATGGAAGCTATGGGAGAGCCCAATAGGGATATTATCCTGAAGAGTTGTACTGGTAGCGGCAAAACCATTATCCTTACACACTTTATGGATGAGTATCTGAAGAGCACAAACAAAGCGGTGTTTGTTTGGCTTACCCCCGGAAAAGGTAATCTTGAATTACAGAGTAAAGCCAAAATGGATAAATACATTCACGGCAGCAACACAAAACTCTTATCCGATATAATGTCTTCTGGCTTTGAAGAAAATGATGCCTGTTTCATCAACTGGGAAAAGCTTACTAAGAAAGGGAACAATGCACTTAAGGATAGTGAGCGAACAAACTTTGTCGAACATATTCAGAATGCAATTGACAACGGTTTGACTTTTACCATAATTGTTGACGAGTCACATCAGAATGATACGATCAAAGCAGATGACATTCTTGCCCTGTTCAATGCGAATAAGATTATCCGTTGTTCCGCTACACCTAAAAACTACAAGAATGCTCTGCTGATAGAGATTCCAGAAGAAGATGTTATTGCTGAAGGCCTGATAAAAAAGCTCCTGATAATCAATGAAAATTTTGAACAGCATATTAGCGTTGAAGATCAGATATCCTACCTGCTGGATAAAGCCCTCGAGAAGCAACGAGACTTACGAGCCGCATACGCCAAGAAAGATTCTGGCGTAAATCCATTGATTATCGTCCAATTACCGAATAAATCAGATGCACTGCTTGACCGTGTCGAAGAGTACTTCGAAAGCAAAGGCATTACTTACGAGAATAACCTTCTATCGGTATGGTTGTCTGATAAGAAACAGAACCTTGAGGATATTGAAGATAATGACGCTACTCCAATAGCTGTAATTATCAAACAGGCGGTTGCTACCGGTTGGGATTGCCCAAGAGCGCAGATTCTCGTGAAGCTCCGTGACAATATGAGCGAGGTATTTGAAATTCAGACGATTGGAAGGATTCGCCGGATGCCGGAAGCAAAGCATTATGGCGAAGACCTTTTAGATTGCTGTTATCTTTATACGCTGGATGAGAAATTTACGGAAAGCGTTAAATTGAGTTTGGGCACGGGAGCATTAGATGCTTATAAAGTATTCTTGAAGCCGGAATATCGTTCCTTTACGCTTATCAGCCAATTTAAAACTGATATTCCATTTCCACGCGATGCTAAGTTTGCACTCAAAGTTATTTGGAAGTTCTTTGAGAAAAAATACCATACCGCTACAGACCTCGATAAAAACCAAAGTCAGTTAGAAGCTTATGGCTATTCTTTCAACGAAGATATTGTGGATTTTACCAAATCTGGTTCCGTCAGCGTACTGAGCAAAGACCAAATCACAGAATTAAATGACATCTCGATTCACGAGCCATTGAATACGCATAAACACGGCAAAGAGTATCATCACTGTGTCGCTGAGATTGGGTACAAAGCCAATTTGGACTATAGCAGCACTAATACCATTATGCGTAAGCTGTTCCTAAACGGAGTTCGGTGCGACGCAAAAATTCTTCGTCTGGAAACACGAGACCTATATGCATTTATTATCAACAACAAGCGAAGGCTTATAGAAGATGTCCGTGATGCTATGGCTGATGAGTCTTTGCAGCTAACGCTTGCAATTCCCCGGATAACAGAAAAACCAGTGGGGTTTCCTCTTGAAATGATTTTCACATATGACGGAACATCAAAGTCACAGATGGAATACACCAAGAATGTCTATACAGGGTATTTATCTTCTGCGGAAAAGAGATCTATGCCGGAGAAGCTGTTTGAGCGTTTTTGCGAAGGTAGTGGCAAAGTGAAGTGGTTCTATAAGAACGGAGATAAGGGCTCAGAGTATTTCTCGATTGTTTATACGGATAACTTTGGAAAACAAAAATCCTTTTACCCCGATTATGTGGTTGGCACAAATGATGGCGATATCTGGATTATAGAAACAAAAGGTGGTTTTACAAAGTCAGGAACCAGTGAAGATATTGATCGCTTCACTGCAAAGAAATTCGGCGTTTTGAGAAAATACCTTGATGGATACAACCTACAGGGTGGCATTGTCAGACAGGATAAACAAAGTGGAGAACTATGCATTTGCGTAGACAAGTACTCAGACAATATCCACGATGAAAACTGGCAACTGCTTTCGGAAGTGCTTTAAGGAGGCGGAATATGAGAGAGCAAGAACTGTGGAAAAAAGTGCCTATCTATTTCTACTACCTTTCTATCTCTAAGCATAAAGATGCAAAAGATGATTCGGCTTACAGTACGGATCAGATTATCATCGCTTTTTCCCAATTGCTGGAATATATAATGACAAAAGGACTTCCTGAACGCAAGAAAGACATTACATCGTCAGAAAAGGTCGTGTGGTTAGATTCTTACGAGGATTTGAAAAACGGAAATTATGATGTGATTTTCAAGTCGGCAAAATACAACCACGTTCGGAATGAAATCGACACTGAAACTATGCAGGAGCGAGGACGACGAAAGAGACCTCAGGATGGAGACGAAGAAAAGACACATCTATGCATTCGCCTTGCAAAAGGCGAAAACAGGTTTCTTGCAGTTCACGAAAGCAATCACTATGGCATAACTCTAAAGTGTATTATCGACTACTTGAATGAACAATTCAAGAAGTTCAATGAAGACGGAAATGACCCGTACCACTACACCATTGAAAGTCAGATTATGCCGGGAGAAGATTTCCTGTCTTCAATCAAAAGAGCCAAAACAATGTCAGTCCTCAAGTTGACAGTATACAAAGACGATATTAAGGATGGCTTTATGCGGTTTGCGGGAAGAACTGACATCGCTGACGAAGTCGATATTTGCTTGAAGCGTCCTAAAGGATATAAATGCTTTCCTGAAAACTTAATTAAGGAATATTTTAAGGATTCGCAAGACAAAGCTAAGGGCAAGATTAAGCGTATTAAGATTATAGGGACAAATGACGCCGGAAGTTTTGAAGTGGATACTAATATCACGGGAATGAAGCATTTCTTAAAGGTGAAGGGTGAAAGCGTCACAAACGAAGTGGAGAGCTCGGATTTTTTTGTGAAGGCTCAGGAGTTCATTGCCTCAATGGGTGGTAGAATATGAAGACAATATTACTTGTTCCACTTAGGGACTATTATCAATCCAGAAAACGAATATGGGTAAAATATTTGATTCCGGTAGTTTTGGGGCTTTTGGCATTGGCAGGTGCACTCATATTTAACATCGGCAACGAGGAAACCATCCGGTCAACTTTTTCCGAATTTGTGAATGTCCAAATCAATGTCGTTGCCATCCTTGTTTCATTTTCTGTTGCAATTATTTCCATACTGGTTACAGCAGACAATGCAAACATCAAAAGTCTAAAGGAGGAAATGGCTGACTCTACTCAATATAAACCTGTGGACGGAAAACAGCTGTCTCTATTCCAAATTTTGCTTTCCAACATTGCATACAATGTCATTGTTGAAATTATTTACTTAGTTATTCTCATAGGAATTGCTCTCATACGGCCAATTATTCCTTTACAGGCATTGAAATATGTTGCTGCAGTATGCATCTTTGCCATTATGCATATTCTTGGAGTGTTGCTTGAATCGGTTGCTCAGATGTATCTAACTTTTTGGAGAAACAGATAGCCACGGCTTCACGCAACGCACATCATTATCAGCAATAAGATAGAATGGACATTGCGAACAGAAATAATCCAAAATACTAACGAATCTTGGAACCAACTTGGAACTGACTTGGGACCAGCTTTGAACTAACTTGCGACCTAATCAGCAAAGTATGTGCTAACGATTAAAGCGGATGGCGGATCTCATAAATCCGGGAGCAAGCAGGCGGCGCGGGACGCGAAAAAGAACTCCATTCTGGAGAAGTGTGCCGTTCCGCTGCTGCGCCTCCGTACAGACGGCAGCGGGGAAAAAGAGAAAATCAAAAACGCGCTAAAGAGGGAATGACTATGCCGAGAATTATCAGGAACGCAATCAGATGCAAAAAATGTGGAGATGTCATCGAAAGCAAAACCGTCCATGATTTCAAGTTTTGCAGATGTGGCTCCTGCGCCGTGGATGGTGGTCACGACTACCTTCGCAGATGCGGAAACCTTGGAGATTGGGAAGAACTGTACGAAGTGGGAAAGGTGGAAGACAACGGCGCATTGACTTGATCCTGGGTGATTAGGAATTGGGGTGATAGGATGTCTCTTGCAATCCAGCTTTTTGAAAATCAACGCATCCGCACGGCGTGGGATGAGGAAAAAGAAGAATGGTATTTTTCCGTTGTCGATGTCATTGCGGTTTTAACAGATCAGCCAGATTATCAAGCAGCACGCAACTACTGGAAGGTAACGAAGAAGCGCCTGAAGGATGAGGGAAATGAAACGGTTACAGCCTGTAACCAGTTGAAAATGACCGCTTCGGATGGTAAAAAGCGATTAACCGATGTGGCCGATACCGAGCAACTTCTCCGTATCATCCAGTCCATCCCTTCACCCAAAGCGGAGCCGTTCAAACTCTGGCTGGCACAGGTCGGCCGGGAGCGCATTGAGGAAACCATAGACCCGGAGTTGACCATCGAGCGAGCGTTGGAAACCTATCTCAAAAAGGGCTATACCCGCGAGTGGATTAACCAGCGGCTGCAAGCCATCCAAGTTCGCAAAGAATTGACCGATGAATGGGATGCCCGCGGCGTGCAGAAGGGCGTGGAATACGCCATCCTCACCGATGAGATCTCCTGTGCATGGTCGGGGATGTCCACCCGGCAGTACAAAAACTTAAAAGGCTTGAAAAAGGAAAACCTACGCGATAACATGACCACGCTGGAGCTGGTGCTAAATATGCTGGCGGAGGCCACCACCACGGAAATTTCCAAACAGAAAGCACCGGCAACCCTTTCGGAAAACATCGACGTGGCCCGTGCTGGAGGCAAGGTGGCTGGCGATGCGCGGAAGGCCATTGAGACGCAGACCGGCGTTCCTGTCATCACGTCCAAGAACGCCACACAGCTCAGCGAAGTGGTTACAAATCTGCTGGAAGACGCGGGAAATAAAGAAAAATAGCATTCAGACCCTACATGGGGCGGTTTAAAATCTGCCTCGCTATAGACAAAGAAAACTGTGTGCTGACCGCAAGGTCAGCACACGGTTTTTCATTTGGATTCCTTCAGCCAGGTCTCCAGTTCCTTCTGGGAGATCAGCCCCTGCTCGCATTTATCCTTTTCCGCTCTGGCCCGCTCGCTCCAATCGTAAAACTGCTGGTCGGTGATCCGTCCGGCCTTGATCCACGCAAAGCGCCGTTTGTATTCCTTGCGGTAAGCTTTGAAAGCGTCATTGTTTGCCTGTCGAAGCGTCCATTGTTTCAGAGCGCCGATGTCGCGGCAGCGCTGCTGCCCTTTCGGAACAGGCCGCTCGCAATATTCCGCGCTGACCCGCCCGGTCTGCGGAAACCAGCGTCCGCAGTTCTTGCAGCGCCGCACGGTGATGTTCCGGTCCACGCAACTCCGCAGAGAGTAGTCGATCATGTCCCGGATGCTGGAGGAATACAGCACCGGCGAACACCGCCCCGGCTCCACCGGCTCAAAGCTGAGGGGAATAGGGCGGAAACAAAACAGGCCGGGATCTTTCGGCATATCGTAGGCATAATTCCTTGCTGCCTGCGCCTGCGGCTCGCGTCCCGCGCTGTCCACATCCAGCACCAAGTCGAAAAAGTGTTGGATCTGCTGCTGGTACAGCGGAAGCTGTTCGGGGAGCTGGCGCAGCTCGTCCAGCATTTGCGCATCCTCCGCACTGCCTCGGTCATTCTGGATAAACATTGCCGTCTGACGGTAGTAGCAATGGACATAGAGAAGCTGAAAATAAATGTGTACGGAGGCTAATTCGCCCAGCTTTTTCATGGCGTTCTCCAGCGCGCCCCGGTCATCCTCTGCGATAAATCGGCTCCAATCCTCCGCAATGCATTGAAGTAGCGGTGTCACCTCCGCGCAGTCCAATTCCTGAAAGGAGAGAAGGCTCTCCAGAAAGGGAAGCTCCCTCTGGGCATCCGGAGCACCCTGCATACCAAGGGAATCATACTGAAAAATCTCTCTGCCCTCAGAGAAATATATTTTGGCATACCACATGGCAGATCACCTCGAAATAGACAATCGTAATATAAAAATACGGACAGTCTTGACAAGGAGTGAAAAGTGTGTTACCATACGATCACGGAAAGACTGTCAAAAACGGATTGAGATAAGTCTAACACCGGAACGAGATATTGTCAATGGGAAAAAGACTGTTTATCCGGAGGTTGCACCTTGACAATTGAATACCCATCACCAGAGATGATACTCGCCGGGGAAGTATCGCCACGACGCTGTAACCGAGCGGTCGAGCGTACCAAGGCAGAGATATACGCCGCGCAGAAAAAGCGGGGCAGGAACGGGTATGGTGCATGGCAGACCTAAAGCAGAAAGAGGTGAGAGCCGTATATTGTTCTGACAAAAAGAAAAGCCGCTGAACTGTTGCAGCAGTCCAGCGGCGCGCCGCGTTTCGGAAAACGCAGACTCCATCTGCAAACAGTCTAACAGAGGAACCTCCGAAACGCAAGTAATTTTTCTCTGAATTCTATTGGAGGTAACGATTTTGAAAATATCAACCTATCACAGCTACGATGAATTGCCGCTGTTCCTCAACGCGGAACTGGTGGCAAAGGTGCTGGGTGTGTCCATCTCCAGTGCCTACGAGCTGATGCACGAAGAAGTATTTCCGTCCGTGCGCATCGGCAGTCGGTTCGTGGTGCCCAAGGATAAATTCCAACAGTGGGTAGAGCGGCAGACTGGAGGTGCCAGATGAGAACTTGGACAAAGCGCGATCCGGTCAAGAATTATTTTCCTCTGCCCAATGAGATCTATCAGTTGGGTTTGTCTCACGGCGCGATCGCTGTCTACGGTTACCTGCTCCGTATCGAAGACCGCAGGACCTATCAGTGCCATCCCAGCTACGCCACCATCGGCAAGGCGGTGGGCATGAGCCGCAACACCGTGCGGAAGTATGTTCAGGAGTTGGAGGAACGCGGACTCATCGTCACGGAGCGCACCAGCATCATCACGCGGGACGGGCGCAAGCAAAACGGAAGTCTGCTCTACACGATCCTGCCCATCCAGTTTTCCATCGACCAGTTTTATCAGCGGCAGTTGGATGCTGCGGAGCGGGCACGGGAACGTCAGCAGGTGGCAAGACGCATGGAGCAGATCAGCGTGTGAAACCGGCAGATATGTTCTCTGCGTTCTATTGCTGTGACCAAAGAGAACCGAGAAACCCATCGGTGCGGTGAGGGAAACAGCCATGGGATCACGCAGCCCAGTGGGGCCGCGACGCCTCGGGACAGCGACGCGCATAAGCGCATCGCTGTCCCAAAGGCTCTCTGCGTTCTTTGGGAGCACCCTCGACCAAGACTTAAAAGCGGCAAAGTACGCCGTTCTGACACCCGGCCGCGCAGGGTTTCCGAACCGCGCAAAACGCTCCGAGGGTAGTAATAGCGCCCCCACCCGAAACGCCCCTGTTTCGCCCTGTGAGCCGCTGTGTGCGCGGTTAGGGGCTGGGGTGGCGTGTGTACCCGCCGCAACCCATTGAAACGAACGTTGCGGCTTTTCCGAGGACGAAAAAGAAAGCAGGATAAAGGGTTGGCGTCGGAACCGACGCTCTACCCAATCACTTCTGCCCGCAGTGCGGGCAGTTGACGGGGGTTTCAACGCAGGCGATTGTGGCGCCTTTTGAAGGAGATTTCAGAACGGCTGGCGTCTTTGTTCCCGCAAGCGCAGGTATTTCAACGAAAATGAGCGTGCCTTACGGCAGATTGGAGGGAATGATGAGCAAAAATGAAAACAGGCTGAACTTCCGTATGACGGATGAAACAGCCGCCAAAATAGAGCGGTGGTATCAGGAAGATAACTGCCGCAGCAAAAATGAGTTCATCGAAAAGGCGGTGAACTGCTACGTGGATATGCTGGTCGCAGGCGAAAGCACCACGCTGCCCCGTGCGGTGCAGTCTGCCATCGACAGTCGGTTGAAGCTCTTCGAGGATCGCATCGCGTCGCTGCTCTACAAGCAGGCGGTGGAGATGGACATGGCAATGTCCATCCTCCTGCAAAGTCTCAATGTGAGCGAGGAAGTGCTGCGGCAGGAGCGGGCCAAGAGCATCGCCGCCGTCAAGCGCACCAACGGTCAACTGCGGATGGAGCAGAAGCTCCGTGAGTTGGAGAGCGAAGCATGGCAAGGCTGATCGTCAAAAGTCCGTACATCAAGTGCGGCGGCGAGAAAAGTGCCGGTGGGTATCTCAAGTACATCGCGACGCGGGAGCGGGTGGAGATCATCCCAGATGGCCGTCCGCCCACACGGAAACAAGAGCAGCTCATCCAAAAGCTGGTGAAAGACTTCCCAGACACGAAAGAACTGCTGGAGTACGAGGACTATCTCTCACACCCGACAAAAGCAACTGCGTCCGCGCTCATCACACTGGCGCTGGAATCGAATTGGGATCGGGTACAGGGCATGGAAGGTTACGCCAAGTACATCGCTCTGCGTCCGAGAGCGGAGCGGCTGGGGGAGCACGGTCTCTTCGGTGACGATGATGCCGTTGACCTCGCCGCTGTCGCGGATGAACTGGATCACTACACCGGCAATGTGTGGACGCACATCATCTCCCTCCACCGGGAGGACGCGGAGCGGCTTGGGTACGATTACGCGGACGCGTGGCGCACACTCCTGCGCACCCACCGCAACGACATCGCCGCGGCGATGAAGATCCCGCCGGAGGACTTCCGCTGGTACGCAGCCTTCCACGATGAGGGCAATCATCCTCACGTCCACATGATGGCGTGGTCGGTGAAACCCAATCAGGCGTATCTGTCCAAAGATGGGATACGGCAGATCAAGTCCACGCTGACCAACCAGATCTTCCGACAGGAGTTGCTGCACGTCTACGAGCAGAAAAGCAAATCTCGTGATGAGTTGGTGGCGGAAGCGCGGAAAGCCATGTTGGAATTGGCGAAGGCCATGCGGGAGATGACCTGCATCCACCCGGAGGCGGAGCAGATGATCTGGGATCTGTCGCGGCAGCTCGGTCAGGTCGGCGGCAAGAAAACCTACGGCTATCTGCCGAAGCCGATGAAAAAGCTGGTGGATGAGATCGTCGACCAGATGGCGCGGCTGCCCACCGTGAATGCGTGCTACCAAACGTGGTGGGAGCTGCAATGTCAGGTGGAGGATTACTACTCCGAAGATAAAAAGAGGACACGCCCGCCGCTGTCGCAGCAAAAAGAATTTCGACAAATCAAGAACGCCGTCATAAAAGAGGCGGAGCATATCCGCATGAACAGAATTTCCTTTGAGGACGCGGAAATGCAGGATGACAGCGAACAGATCAGCACCTATGACATGAGCTATGCGTGTCAGGATTTGCACAGCGTGGCGAATGATGATCGTTTCCCTCTGGAGGAACGGGACGAAGCGGCGGAGCAGTTGGAGCAGCTTGCGGAGGACGGTGACGCCTACGCGCAGTACATCATCGGCACAGCGTACCGCGACGGCGGACTGCTGATACCCGACATGGTCAAAGCGCAAAAGCTGTTGGAACGCGCGGCCGAGCAGGACTTGGACGCGGCACAGTACGCCCTCGGCAAGCTGCATCTTTCCGATGAAGCCGACGTTCACGATTCTGCCAAGGGCGTCTATTGGCTGAAACGCTCGGCGGACAACGGCAACGATTATGCTGCCTACCGGTTGGGCAAGGAATATCTCAGCGGCAAAAATACGATAAAAGATGCCGAAACAGCAGTGTCATATTTGCGGCAGGCCGCGAACAATGGAAACGCCTATGCCCAGTATCTGTTGGGAAAGCTGACCCTCATGGGCGAGGGCGTTCCGAAGGACCCAGACGCTGCCTACGAATGGTTCGCGGCGGCGCGGGATAACGGCCACACCTACGCGGAATTTTTCATGAAACGCATGGAGCGCGGCGAACAGGAGCCGCCCTCCGTCCTGCTGGCTTCCACCCGGCTGCTCTACCACATGGGCGATATTTTCCGGGACAACGCCCCGGCCCCCGCTGCCAACGGTGTCCAAATCGACCACAAACGGCTACAACGCCTGCGGGCAAAGAAAATGGCCATGGGCCACAAGTGGAACGACCACGAGAACGAGTTGAACTACAAGTACATGGAGCCGAGCATGTGAGGCGGTTCAAAATCTGCATGGCAATAGACAAAGAAAAAGTGATAGCTTTCCCCACGGAGTTGTGGTATGTATGTTGGTTACAAAAGGGAGGTGACCCGAATGGCAAAACGAAGACCATCCGGTGACGGCATGGTGCGTAAGCGGGAGGACGGCCGCTGGGAAGGCCGTATCGTGGTGGGCCACAAGAAAAACGGTACGCCCATCTTCCAGCACGCTTATGCTCATACACAAAAGGAGCTGACGGAAAAGCTCCATCAAAATATCGAACGCTATCAGGATGTGGAGCTGACCGAGGACAGCCGGATGACTTTGGGCGAGTGGCTGGACCGTTGGCTGACGGACTATAAGGAGAATACCGTCCGCCCCGGCACCCTTGCGGGGTATCGAAGCTGCATCGAAAACTACATCAAGCCACAGCTTGGAGGCAAGCAGGTGTCGCTGGTGACATCGCAGGATGTGCAGAAGCTCTATCGGAGGCTGAAAGAGAACGGGCGGGTCAGGGAGCATCCGAGGTTTGGTTTCGCTCTGTCGGATACCACCATCAACCGCCTCCACGCCATCTTCCATCGGGCGATGGAGGACGCCCTCCACGCGCATATCATCGCGAAAAATCCCACCGTGGGCGCAACGGTGCCAAAGGCAAGCCATGCACCGAAACGTGTCCTGACCGACAAAGAACTGGACACATTTCTGGACGCCGTGCGGGAAGACAAGATATGGGGTGACTTCTTCTACGTGGAGCTGACCACGGGCCTGCGGCGGGGCGAAATCTGCGGACTCATGTGGCAGGACTTTGACGCGCGGAACGGCGTTCTGCAAGTGCGCCGCACCCTTCATAGCCGAAAGCTGGGGGTCGATATGCTGGGCAAGACCAAGACCCGCAGCGGTGAGCGCACCATCGTCCTACCCCGCAGCACGGCGGAAATTCTGCGCCGCCGAAAAGAGAATGCAATCACGCAATGGATCTTCCCAGACCCTGTCCGACCGGAGCTGCCGCTGTCTCCGAACTGCGCCTACACGCATATGAAAGCGATTTTGCACAAGGCGGGACTGCCGGACATCCGCTTTCACGATCTGCGGCATACCTTCGCCACCCACGCCATCGCCAACGGCGTGGATGCCAAGACCCTGTCGGGGATTCTGGGGCATACCAACGCCAGCTTCACGCTGGACACCTACACCCATGTCACACCGGATATGCAAAAAGCCGCCAGCGGCATCGTTGGCGGCTTCATGGAAGATCTGCTCGGAAAGGGGCTGAGACCTTGGCAAAGAAACGGAAAAGCGGAACCGGCACCGTAAGACAGCGCAGTGACGGCCGGTGGGAGGGCCGCGTTGTCATCGGCTATGATGACAGCGGCCTTCCCAAGACGAAGAATGTTCTCGCCAAAACAAAGCGGGAATGTCAGGAGAAACTGCGGCAACTCACCGAAAGCATGGTGGGGCGAAATGACCGAAAAGTTAAGTCGGATATGCTGTTCGGGGACTGGCTGTGCTACTGGTATGAAAACCACAGCAAGCCGACGCTCCGCGCCTCCACGCAGAACAACTACGAAAATGTCATCCACAACCATGTCCTGCCGGAGATCGGAAAAATCCCGCTGAACAAATTGTCACAGAATGATTTGCAGCAGTTCTACGGGCGGCTGAAAAAGAATGGCCGCAAGCGTCTGACGGAGCAATACGGCGCGGGCCTTTCCGACCGCATGGTGCGGATGTGCCACGCGGTCTGCCGCTCCGCCTTGGAACGGGCCGTGCGAGATGACCTGCTCCGTACAAACCCGGCCATCGGCTGCAAGTTGCCGCCGAAAAAGGCGAAGGAAATGCAGGTGCTGGATCGGGAGGAATTGCAGAAATTTCTCATTCAGGCGCAGGCGGACGGGTACTACGAGCTGTTCCTGCTGGATCTCTGCACCGGATTGCGCCGGGGCGAATTGATAGCGCTCCAATGGAATGATCTGAATTTTGAAACCGGCGTGCTGACCGTCAACAAGCAGGCGTACACGGTAAACGGCGAATTGCAGATCATCCCGCCCAAAACCAAGGCATCCGTCCGAAAGCTGGTGCTGCCACCTGCGGTGCTGGCCGTGCTGCGGGAGTATCGCAAAAAGGTGGATTCCCGCTGGATGTTTCCGTCCCCAGTGAAGGCGGACCGACCGATCACACCCGGCGTGGCGCGCAGGCGGCTTCAGACGATACTGGAGCGGGCAGACTGCAAGCGTGTCAGATTCCATGATCTGCGGCACACCTTCGCGACGCTGGCGCTGGAGAACGGCATGGACGTAAAGACTCTCTCCGCTATGCTGGGCCATGTGTCGGCGGTGACAACGCTGGACCTCTACACCCACATCACCGGCGATATGCAGCGCGCAGCCGCCGCCAGCATCGACCGGAGCATCGGCAAGATGGAGCCGCAGGAAGAAGCGGAGCCGGAGCAGAAAGGCATTGTGGACTTCCAGCCCTATGTGGGGAAGAAAAGGAAACCGGGCACCGGCTGCGTCAGCGAACTCAATGACCACCTGTTTGAGGGGCGCTATTCTCCCATGTGGCCGGACGGGACGCAGCATTCCCGCAACGTCTACGCCCGCACCCGCGAGGAGTGCGAGGAAAAGCTCAAGGCACTGATCGCGGAGATGAACGAGGAACGCAAAAATCTCAAGGAGCAGCTTGCGGGCATCGCCCCGCCGGAAAAGCTGACAAAAAAGCAGCGCAAGCTGTGGGACTATATGCGCCTCCACCCGGAGGTCACGGAGTTCTCGACCATCGCCAAACGAACCGGACTGGCACGGAATACGGTGAAAAAATATTATGGGATGGTGGCGGCAATGCTGGGTAGGAAATGAGAGCCATATTTGCGGTTATAAAAAAGGAATCTTCCTGACTGAGATGGTCGGGGAGAATCTTATTTGCTGTTAATGCGCTGGGGAGGTAATGATGGGGGGTAAATGTGGCAAAAAGTTGCAAAAGCAGGTTGTTTTTGATAAAACAACCTGCTTTTGCTGTGATAACCCAACACTATAGATGCCATTCTTTTCAATACATATTTCTTTCTGTTGTGACATGTTGAAGAATTGGACCCTTGAGTGGTGGCAAGATAAGCAGTGCACTATATGCAGTGTTGCATGTTGCCAACACGGGGTATATATGGTATAATACTCAACAAGGAAGGGGGCGTAATTTTGAGCGAGTTGAAGTTTATCGTTTATGATGTTCAGCACGGAAGTTGTTCACATGTAATTACTCCAGCAAACCAACACATTATTATTGACTTGGGATCAAAAGCTGAAACCAGCATTTGCCGGTACTTAAAAGAAAATTATTTTCGCTATGGTGGGACAATTGACCAACTGGTGTTAACTCATTTGCACGAAGATCACATTTATGATCTCCCGAATCTTGATACATATGGTATTAACCCGTGCATTCTTCAACGCCCAAGAGGAGCCTTCCCTTTATCGTATAAAGCATCAGATCCCAATCACTATAAACGTATCGTTAATAAGGCTAACGAGTTAAATGAGCATTATACAGGAGTAGTTTCTGACAGCGAATCCCCTGTCCTATTCCAAAATAATGGTGGAGTTCATTTTGAGTTTTTTGCTCCTCCTGATAACCTTTGTTCAGACGACCCTAACAGTTTCTCAAACATCATTGTTGTCTCCTATGGTTATTTTAAGATCGTAATTACGGGAGATAATCCTGCGAGCATCCTAAAAGAAATGCTGCAGAACAATATTCAGCTTCGCCAGAGTATTAAGGATTCTACTATTTTAGTGGCGCCTCATCACGGTAGAGACGGCGAGTATTGTGAAGAATTTGTCTCAGCAGCCAACCCCCGTTTGACCGTTTTTTCTGACGGAACAAAAAAATATAAAACGCAGGATTATTCTCGAAACAGATACGCAAACAGGACGCGCGGTGTGACATGGGGAGGCCAAAGTAGATATGTATTCACAACAAGGTCAGATGGCTCGATAAAATTTTCTTTTCGTCCCGACGGAACATGGAGCATAGATACAGACAAGTTTTCCTATTAAGGGGAGGTAAATATGGAATCCTTACTTGAAAGACTTAGTTCATATAACATTCTCAACAATTTGATCCCAGGAGCATTTTTTGTGTTTTTTGGAAAGCTGTTGAATGTTATATCCCTGCCTTTAGATGGAGTAGTTGAACGCATTTTTGTTTACTATTTTTGTGGAATGATTATTAGTCGTATAGGTTCTCTGGTAATTGAAGGCATCTTTGAAAAGGTTAAGTGGATAAAGTATGTACCAAAAGCTGAGTATGTTGCTGCAGTCAAGAAGGATGCACGGATAGAGTCCCTGTTGGAAACAAGCAATATGTATAGAACTTGTGCAGGTCTCTTTCTTACATTAGGAATTGTGAAAGGTTATTCGACTCTTGTTGAGCTGCTTGCAATTCCCGGATGTGTAACGGCTTGGCTGGTTGTGATTCTTTTGTTTATTCTTTTTTCAGCATCTTTTGTAAAGCAGACAAGACATATTGCAAGTAGAGTTGATGCTGCAAATAAATCTACAGAAGGTGAGTAAACATGGAATTGACTAAGCCGTTAGGCTATTATACAGATAATACTGCGCTGCGCTTTCATATGCTTGATGTAGGGGAAGGCTTAATGATCTTAATTATTTTTCCCAATGATCAGGTAATGCTTTTTGACTGCAATGTAACAGATGATAATGAAAGCACCATTTTAGACTATTTGTCTGCTAATATTCCTTTTAAAATAAACCCTGCTACCGGCAATGCCGAGCAATTCATTGATGTTTTTGTTAACTCGCATAGAGACGAGGATCACTATAGGGGATTGAAAAAAATCAATGCACAATATCCGATACAATCTATTTGGGATTCAGGACAAACAGGTGCGACTACCAAAAGTCTGGATTATGAATATTACATGGGACTTAGAAGACGGTTAAAAGAAAAAGATGAGAACAATTTAAAAGTTCTTGTTCCGACAGAAACTCCGGTTGCAACGTTCAATGGTGTAGAAATTTTTTGCTTCGCAGGTAAAGAAGATTTCCAATCTGGGTTTGATAATGGTATAACCGTTTTCAAAGCAGCCGCAAAGATTCAGCATACAAATTCAATCGTGTTAAAAATTTCTTATGGCGGAAGGGATATTCTGCTGACTGGAGACTCGGATTGGAAGAGCTGGAAAGAAAAGATAGTACCCAACTTTAAAAAAACGGTAAAAAGTGATATTCTTGTTGCAAGCCACCATGGTTCACGGTCATTTTTTACAGATGAGGCAAATGATACTATTGACATACAGAAGAATCCGGACACCACATATATGGAAGCAATTGAATATATTGATCCAGACGTTACCCTGATATCCTGTGGAAAGTATGAGACTTACCACCACCCCAATGAAGAGGCCGAAGCTTTATACAAAAAATATAGTAGTCACAGCCAAGTTTATAGCACAAACAATTATGGACATTTACTTGGATTTATTTCAAGCAACGGAAACTATACTGTGGTACCCTCAAGATTTTGCGAAATTCAAACAGCAGCACGTAGTTTGAGCGCTACTATTGAATGTACATATTCTCAAAATGGAGAAGAAAAATCAGTTTCTAACGGTAGTAAGCTTAGTGTTGGGGGAAAGCTATATTTTAAGCTAAAAACAGCAGGTGGAATCATTGACCCAATTGAGAAAGTTCGTGTTGTATGGGAAGTTTCTAACGGTGGAATAGGCACTCATAGTTCGCACCAAGAGATATATTTCAAGGGACGGGCGGAAGATAATAATATGTTCACTTTCTCCAGAGACTTGTCTTACTATGGAACCCATCTTCTCAGATGCAAAATAAGCAACGCCAGAAAAGGCACAATAACTCGGATATTTAAGGTTGTCGGAGTTTAAAAGAATGTCCTTTTCGCATTTGAATTATGTAATAGGCCTCGCAAAGAAGCATTCTTTGCGAGGCCTATTTTTGTGCCGAGTAATCATACTTTACACACATTTTTACATCTAAGAAAAAGGCTCATGCCAAAGAGGTATTGCTGATAAATCATTCTCACGATATTCGCTTTTTCCTGATCGATAGCCACATGGCCGTTGGGGGCGATGTAATATCCATATGGGATGCTCATGGCGAAGATGCTCCTCTCTGAATTTTTAATGTTACTTATATGGAAGTTTTCTATAAGGCATCATGGAGAAGCCAAGGATATGTGGATTTAAACTTGTGAACGGGCAACAGAACCTGATATAGTCCTCTGCTTTTACTGTTTCTGGTAAAAACAAAGAATAAAGCAGAGAGAAACCTGTCTTTGATGTAAATCAAAAACAGGTTTCTTTGCTGGTCCGAGATGGGAGACTCGAACTCCCGGCCTGATGGTCCCAAACCACCCGCGCTACCAACTGCGCTAATCCCGGATTTTTGGTAATTCAGTTTTGCTCCAGATGTGGTCAAACATGTGGTCAGGCAGTTTTTTTGACCATCTCGGTTTGCGGGGGAAGTGCCTGTATCGCAGGCGTATCAAGGGATTGCGGACACGGTATTTTCCGGCTTGAAGGGGGAGCGACCTGCTCCCAAATCAAGCGCGATACCAACTTCGCTACACCCGGATATTCAATTTCTGCCATTATACCACGGCGGGGGAGAAAATCAAAGATTTTTCTGTCTGTGGTCATTCCTGTGGTCAAAACCGCTTTTGTGCCGCCTTCGGCAACCGGGGGAAATCCCGCAAACGCAGGTGCCGCAAGGCTTTGCGGCGTTTCGCCTTGCCCTGTCCCGGATACCGCCACGGCACTCCCAAACCAGGCGCGATACCAACTTCGCTATACCCGGATACTTTTTTAGTATACCACAGCTGCGGGTGGAAGGGAAGAGAAAATTTTGGGTTTACATAAATAAGGTCGTCATCGGCGGGCGCTTGCCTGCCGATGACGACCTTATTCAGATCTGTATAAAACACTTAGCTTGCTGCGCTCTCCGACAGCGGGAAGGTGATATCCGCGCGGAAAAGGTCGGCGTCGATGGCCAGGTCGAAGCGGCCGCCCTGCAGCTGCACCAGGCTCCGGGCGATGGACAGCCCCAGTCCGCTGCCCTCCGTGTGCCGCGAGGCATCGCCGCGCACAAAACGCTCCATCAGCTCGTCGGGGGAGATATTCAGCTCGTCCCGCGAGACGTTCTTGAAGCTGATGGTAACGGCCTCCCGGGACAGCGTGGAAACCACGTAGACCCGTGTGCTGGGCAGGGCGTACTTGCAGATATTGGACACCAGATTGTCCATGACGCGGCTCAGCAAACGACTGTCGGCGCGGATGACGGTACCCGGTGCGGGAGGCTGCGTTACCAGCGTCAGCTGGCAGGCGGCCAACCGTTCCTGATACTCGCCCTCGATCTGTGAAAACAGCACGTTCACGTCCATGGGCTGTAGGTCCACATTCAGCACGCCGGAGGAGGCTTTGGACGCCTCAACCAGATTCTCTGTCAGCTTTTTCAGCCGATGGCTCTGCCGGTCCAGCACGGCGATGTACTCCCGGGCCTCTGGGGAGGGGATGTCCTCCTTTTTCAACAGATCCACATAGTTGACGATAGCGGTCAGCGGCGTTTTGATGTCGTGGGATACATTGGTGATCAGCTCGGTTTTCAGGTGCTCGGCCTTCATCTGCTCCTGCACCGCCTGCTCCAGGCCGGACTGCACATCGTTGAGCTCCTGCCCGTAGCGTTTGAAATCCCCGATGAGATACCGCGTGTCGATGGGCGAGGAGAAGTCGCCGCGCGCCAGCTTTTCGCCGCCCTTTTGCAGCGTCCGCAGGTTCAGGGCGATATACAGGGCCGCCAGCAGCTCCACTGCCTTCATTATGACAAAGATTCCGTCCACCGAGCCGTAGCCAGCCAGCACAAAGAGCATCTCCAGAAAGAATACCCCTGCCATAACCAGCGCCGTTTTCCACAGCAGCGGGAGATTCCTGGCGATGCGCCACAGCCCCAGAAACAGCGAACGGACAATGCGCCAGAGGAACCGGGCTATACGCCCGATCAGCGCGCTCCGCAGGACGGTGCCCGCCTTGCACTGGGCGGCAAAGGCGCACAGGAACAGCAGCACCAGCGGCACCAGCGCCGCGCAGAAGAAAACGCGTCCCCACCCGTAATAAAATGCTTCCCAGCCAATGAAAAACGTACACAGCAGTACGATCAGCCATACATCTGCGGGGATCTTGTCCAGCCACGTCAGATGGATGCCCTCATGCCCCGCCCAATGGCCGGCAGAGGCCATGGAGAAGCAGAAGCAGAACAGCGCCAGCAGTGCGAATAGTGCGGTGAGGAAGATAGTCAGGCCGGTGTGCTCCGTCAGCCACGAGAGCAGCAGGTAGGAATAAGAGGGCACCTCCTCGGTGCGCAGCAGATCGGCGGCAATGGTGACCATGGCCGTATTGCCGGTGTTCAGCGCGTAGGTGAACGTCTCCTGCGTGGCGTACAGCGGCTTGTCGCCGTTTGTCAGCTCAAAATTTTCAAAGGTACCGACGACCTCCCCATTTCCTCTGACGGTGACGGTCAGGTGACAGTCGGCGGCATCGCGGGAGAACTCCTCCGCAAAAACGCGGGGCAGGTCGCTGATCACCTGAGCCCGCTCCTCCTCGGTGACATCTCCATTTTCAACGGTACTGTAGTCATAGGTGCCGTCACTGACCAGCACGCCCGCATTGGCCAGCGTGCCGCGCAGGAAGCTGTCGGCGGTGTCGATGGATCTGACGCAGCTTCCCTCGTACATCGTCTGGCGCATGAAGTCGCCGCCGTCCAGAAACACGTCGTAGCTGATAAGGATACCCACACCCACGCCGCCCAGAACGGTCAGAACGCCGAACACCAGCGTCAGCACGAAGGCGGCGGCCTTCGCCCACGTCTTGTCTAAAAATCCCTTCATGAGATGCCGCCCTCCATCTTATAGCCCTTGCCCCAGACCACCTTGATGTACCGGCGCTCTGAGGGGTTGATCTCCAGCTTTTCCCGCAGGTGCCGGATGTGTACCGCGATGGCGCCCGCGGCGTTCAGCGGCACGTCCTCCCACACCCGGCGGTAGATCTCATTGGGGGAGAACACTGTCCCCGCGTTCCGCATGAGGAACCGCAGGATGTCGTACTCCTTGGGTGTCAGCGCCACAGGGTCGCCGTCCACGGTGACGGTCTTGGCGTTGTCATCCAGGCAGATGCCGCCGATGATGAGCGTGCTGGCCTGCACCTGCCCGCCGCCCAGCTGCAAATACCGCCGCAGCTGTGAGCGTACCCGGGCCAGCAGCTCCACCGGGTTGAAGGGCTTGGTGATATAGTCGTCCGCGCCCACGTTCAGCCCCAGTACCTTGTCGGTGTCCTCGCCCTTGGCGGTCAGCAGGATCACGGGTACGTTGCTGGTCTGCCGCAGCTGAGCCATGGCGGACAGTCCGTCCATCACGGGCATCATGATATCCATCAGAATGAGGTGCACGTCCTCCCGCGCCGCCGCGGCCAGGGCCTCTTTCCCGTTGCAGGCGGACAGCACCCGGTAGCCCTCGGCCTTGAGATAGATCTCCAGCGCGGAGACGATATCCTTTTCATCATCAACGACCAAAATCGTGTACATAGAGGGACCTCCTGTGGGAGTAATACATCTATCATACCCCTATTCCCGCCTTTGCACAAGGTCAATTCTTCACAGCGGGGGAGGGGAGCGACGTCAGGTTCACGCTGTGGTGGATGGGCTTCCATTCTACCTTCATAAACAGCGCTGCCAGCGAGATGGGCAGATACGTCAGCATAAACAGCGGGAACGTCAGAGTGAAAGCGATCTTTTTCCACGCCGGCGCGTGGATACGCCGCCACTCGCTGGCCACGGTGATGCCGCCCAGCACCAGCAGCGTGGCCAGGATACTGCCCATGCACTCCAGCAGGGACCGCATGGCGAACCACGCGCCGTCGCCCTGCATAAGGCCCAGCGTCGTCAGCGTCAGGTTGGCCAGCAGACCCAGGGCCGTCAGGATAAACGCCGGCAGGATGGACATGGACATATCGAAGCAGCTCCAGCTGCCCTTGGCCGTGCCCTTCAGCAGGTCCGCACCGTAGCGGCGGAACACCTGTATGTAGCCCTTGGCCCAGCGCAGCCGCTGTCGGCAGGACTGCCGGAAATCGGTGGGCTGCTCGTCATAGAGCACCGCGTCCTCGCAGATGGCGATCCTCTCGCCCCGCAGAATGTGGTGGATGGAAAACTCGATATCCTCCGTCAGCAGATAGAACCGCCAGCCATGGCTCTCGTCCAGTATCCGCTGCGAGAACAGAAAGCCTGTCCCGCCCACGGCGGCGCTGCTGCCCAGCCGGTTCCGCGCGCCGTTCAGATAGCGGCTCTCCCGCAGGAACCACAGGGCGTACCCGGCGCTGATCCAGTTGTCGCCGAAGTTTTTGCTATTGCGGTAGCTGGTCACGATCTCGTTTCCGGCGGAGAAGCTTTCGTTCATGCGCTCGAGGTAGTCCGGTGAGAGGATGTTGTCCGCGTCGAACACGAAGTAGCCGTCAAAGCCCTCCGGATAGTCTGCGCCGATGTGCTGCAGCAGGAAGTCCAGGGCGTAGCCCTTGCCCACGTTCACATGATTGAAGCGCTCGTACACCACCGCCCCGTGTGCCCGCGCGATGGCGGCGGTGCTGTCGGTGCAGTTGTCCGCCGCCACGAAAACCGTCACCAGGGACATATCGTAGGTCTGCGCGGCCAGCGAGTCCAGCAGCCCGGCAATGACGTTTTCCTCGTTCCGCGCAGCGATGAGCACCGCGTACCGATGGGACGCGGCAGGGTGGGGAAGGGGCCGGCGCTTTTTCAGCAGCACCAGCGGGATATAGAGAAATTGATAGGTGTAGCAGATAAAAAACAGCGCCGAGATCACGGCATTGATGGTCCGCAGCGTGGGTTCCATAGGGGCACTTCCTTTCTTTCCTTTCTGGCTCCATGGTACCGAAATGCCTCTTAAGAAACAAGCAGGGGGAGGATTAAGACTTTATTAAGACGAAAAAGTAAACCTGTAAGCTGCCGCGGGCAGTTTACAGGTTTACCATAATTAAAATTATTGTCAACTTATTACAGCAGCAGCCCGGCCAGATGCCCGGACGACCAGGCCCATTGCAGGTTGAAGCCGCCGCAGTCGCCGTCCACGTCCAGCACCTCGCCGCAGGCGTACAGCCCCGGAACGACACGGCTTTCCAGCGTTTCCGGGTCAAATTCCTCCGTCCGCAGGCCGCCCGCCGTGACCTGTGCTTGGTCAAAGCCGCAGGTGCCGGTGATAGGGAGCGCAAAGCGCTTCACCTGCCGGGCGATACGCTCCAGATCGCTGTCGGTGAGGCCGGCTGCGCGCTGAGTGGTGAATCCGGCGGCTTTGCAGAGCATCTGCCCCAGCCGGGTGTGGCAGGAGCCTACCAGCAGGGTGGAGGCCTCGTGAGCACCCATGGTCTCCCGCCGCAGGCGCAGCCAGTCCAGCACCTCCCGCGTCTCCCAGTCAGGGAAGAAGTCCAGCGCGCAGACCAGCCCCTCGCCGCCGGTGGACACCGTCCGGGAGATGTCGAAGATCGCCGGGCCGCTGACGCCGTATTCGGTGAACAGCACCTCGCCGTGGTTCGCCGCCACACGCTCGCCGCCCCGGAGGATGGCGATGCCGCACTCGGCCTTGACGCCCTTCAGCGCCCGGGGATAGGTGGGGTCAGTCCTCAGCTGCACCAGGGAGGGGTACAGCGCGGTGCGGTGGTGCCCCAGCATTTTGGCAAGGCGATAGCCGTCCATGACGCCGCCCACCTTGCTGCCGGCGGCTCCGCCGGCGGCCAGTATGACCTTCCGCGCGGCGAAGACCTCCGTCTCGGTCCTGACGGTGAAGCCCTCCGCTATTCGCTTTACGGCGGTGACCGCCTGCCCGGTGCAGACCCGGATGCCGGGGCGCTCCAGCCCATAGCGCAGCACGTCCAGCACACTGCCGGCCATGTTGCTCATGGGGTAGACGCGGCCGCTGTCCTCGCTGACCGTCAGCAGCCCAAGAGAGGCAAAATATTGCAGCGTTGTGCCTGTGTCAAAGGCGCGCAGCGCGTGAGCGCAGAAGCCGCTGTCCTCTCCGTGATAGCGGGCGGGGGAGAGGTTGTGGTTGGTCAGGTTGCACCGGCCGTTGCCGGTGGCCAGCAGCTTGCGCCCCACCCGGCTCTGCCGTTCCAGCAGGACGACGCTGCGGCCGTTTTCCGCGGCGGTCAGCGCCGCCATCATGCCGCTGGCGCCGCCGCCGATAACGATAACATCCGTCATTTCGCGCCCTCCAGCCTCCGGCGGGTCAGATAGCCCTCCAGCATCAGCGCGGCGGCCACCGCATCCACGGTCTTCTTTCGCTTTTTGGCGTTCTGCCCGTTCTGAAACAGGATGTTGTGGGCGTCGATGGTGGTGCGGCGCTCGTCCCAGAGGATGACCTCCAGCCCGGTCGCCTGCCGCAGCAGCGCGCCGAAGGCGGCGCATTTCTCGGCCCGGGGCCCCTCGGTGCCATCCATGTTCCGGGGGTAGCCCAGCACCAGCAGCTGTACGCCGTGCTCGGCGATGAGCCGCTGTATGCCGGAGAGCACCTCCTCCTGCCGGCGGGAGTGGATGGTGTCGGAGTAGCCCGCCAGCGTTTCGGTGTAGTCGGAAATGGCGATGCCGGTGTGGGCGTCGCCGTAGTCGATGGCCATGATCTTCATGGGGATGTACCTCACTTTTTGCGGCGGCAGCCGCCGCGTTTTTTTCATATCGGCTCTATCATACACAAAATGACGGCGGGAAGCAACAGAAAATGGGACGAAACCGCGAAAAATACGGGATTTTTCTGCAAAAAGCGGTTGACCGGCGGGGGAAAGTGTGGTATAGTGGGCATTACCTGTGAGTGGGTGCTTTCTTTTTGCGCGCTTTTTCGCTTCGGGGGCGCAGGTGGAGATCATCCGGCAGGGAGGCAAAAGGGCGTTCCGGAACGGAAGCCTAATCTAATAAGGAGGTGCCGTTAATGCGCGTGAAGATCACTTTGAGATGCAACGAGTGCAAGCAGAGAAACTACAACACGATGAAGAACAAGAAGAATACCCCTGACAAGCTTGAGCTGAACAAGTATTGCCCCTTCTGCAGAAAGCACACCGTCCATAGCGAGACGAAGTAACCGGAAGGAGATATTGACATGGCTGAAGAGAAGAAGGTCAGTAAGGATCGCGGCAAGTGGTTCCGCGAAATGAGAAGCGAACTGAAGAAGGTCGTTTGGCCTGATGGCAAGACTACCGCCAAGAACACCGGCACCGTCCTGCTGTGCTCCCTGATCGTGGGCGCGGCGATCTGGATCTTTGATGCCGTGGCCGTGCTGGCGGTGGATACCCTGATCGGTCTGTTCTAAGGTACAGGACATGGCTGATAACGCAAAGTGGTATGTGGCACATACCTATTCCGGCTATGAAAACGCGGTAAAGGCCGCCATCGAAAAGTCCGTGGTGAACCGCGGGATGGAGGACATGGTCCTCAAGACCGAGATCCCGATGGAGACGGTCACCGAGGTTACCGAGACCGGCGTGATGAAGGAAGTGCAGCGGAAGGTATTTCCCGGCTACGTCCTCATCAAGATGGTCATGACGGACGATACCTGGCACCTGATCCGCAACATCCGCGGCGTCACCGGCTTCGTGGGCGAGGCCAACAAGGCTATCCCCTTGACCGAGGACGAGGTGGCGGCGCTGGGCATGGAGAAGCGCGAGATCGTCGTGCTCTACCATGTGGGCGACACGGTGCGTATCACCGAGGGTCCGCTGTCCAGCTTCACCGGTACCGTGGAGGAGATCGAGCCGGAGAAGAACCGGGTGCGCGTGGTCGTATCCATGTTCGGACGCGAGACCCCCGTTGATCTCGAACTGGACCAGGTCGAGGTCAGCAGCAACTGAGCGCAGAACGTCTGCGCGGAAGTCCGGCGCAGGTGTGCCGGCAAAGTGGGAGAGACGCTGCGCGTCTCGCCAAAAGCGGCAAGTATCCCCGCCGCTACCACATTTTATTGAAGGAGGTGCCTACAAATGGCACAGAAAGTAGTTGGATACGTCAAACTGCAGATCCCCGCGGGCAAAGCAACTCCCGCACCCCCCGTTGGCCCTGCCCTGGGTCAGCACGGCATCAACATCGCTGCCTTTACCAAGGAATTCAACGAGCGCACCAAGAATGACATGGGCCTGATCATCCCCGTGGTCATCACCGTGTACGCTGACCGTTCCTTTAGCTTTATCACCAAGACCCCTCCCGCGGCTGTCCTCATCAAGAAGGAGTGCAACATTGAGTCCGGTTCCGGCGTTCCCAACAAGGAGAAGGTCGCCACCATTTCCAAGGCCTCCATTCAGAAGATCGCCGAGCTGAAGATGCGCGACCTGAACGCCGCGTCTCTGGAAGCCGCCATGAGCATGATCGCCGGTACCGCCCGTTCCATGGGCGTCGTGGTCGGCGAGTAAGGAGGGTGTAAGAAATGTTTAGAGGTAAGAAATATCAAGAGAGCGCCAAGCAGATCGACAAGGCTATGCTGTACGACCCCAAGGAGGGTCTGGAGCTGATCTGCAAGACCGCTTCCGCCAAGTTCGACGAGACCGTGGAGCTGCACGTCAAGCTGGGCGTGGACTCCCGTCACGCTGACCAGCAGGTCCGCGGCGCCATCGTGCTGCCCAACGGCACCGGCAAGTCCGTCCGCGTCCTGGTGTTCGCCAAGGGCGACAAGGCCGAGGCTGCCAAGGCCGCCGGCGCCGACTACGTGGGCGAGATGGACCTGGTGGAGAAGATCCAGAAGGAAAACTGGTTCGACTTCGACGTGGTCGTCGCCACCCCCGACATGATGGGCGTTGTGGGTCGTCTGGGTAAGGTCCTGGGCCCCAAGGGTCTGATGCCCTCTCCCAAATCCGGTACCGTGACTCCCGACGCCGCCAAGGCCGTTCAGGAGGCGAAGGCCGGTAAGGTCGAGTATCGTCTGGACAAGACCAACATCATCCACTGCCCCATCGGCAAGGTGTCCTTCGGCGCTGACAAGCTGTTTGAGAACTATTCCGCCCTCATCGGCGCTATCATCAAGGCCAAGCCCGCCGCTGCCAAGGGTCAGTATATCAAGTCCTGCGTGGCCGCTTCCACCATGGGTCCCGGCGTGAAGATGAACGCCAACAAGCAGCTGTAATTTTGTGAGGGCACCGCGATACCGACTCCACCGCACAGCTCACCGGCAGATTCCCCGCCGGCCTGCGTTGAAGCCTCTTGAAATACACAAAGTATTCCTGCGAGGCTTCGCCTTGCCCAGCGAAAAATCTGCGCGGAGATCTGAACGGCGGCTCGGTATCTTGGTACCCGGGGCGCTTTCAGGAAGTGTCCTGAAAATGCCGGAAAATTGTTATCTTTGGCTTGACAAGCTGTGAAGCCTTGGATATAATATTGGTTGCGTTCCAAAGACAGCAGGTGGCGAAAGCCGTAAGTCCTGCCGAGGATGGCAAGTCATTTTGATTGCTTTTACCGTCCTCATGTCCTTTGGCATGAGGACGGTTTCCTTTTTTGAACGCACCGACAATTCTAACGGAGGTGAAATCAAAGAATGCCCAACGCAAAGGTTCTGTCTGAAAAGCAGGCGATCGTGGCGGCGCTGACCGAAAAGCTGCAGAATTCCGCAGCCGGTGTCATCGTTGATTACAAGGGCATCACCGTGGCAGAGGATACCGAGCTGCGCGCGGAGTGCCGTAAGAACAACATTGAGTACGCTGTCATCAAGAACACCCTGCTGCGTTTCGCTTTCAACAACTGCGGTCTGAACGAACTGGACGATCAGCTCAACGGTACCACTTCTCTGGCTATCTGTGTTGACGATCCCGTCGCCCCGGCCCGTGTGATGGCGGACTATGCAAAGAAGCTGAAGGACAAGTTCGAGATCAAGGGCGGTTTCATGGAGGGCAAGGTCGTCTCCATGGAGACCGTGAACGCGCTGGCGTCCATTCCCGCCCTGCCCGTGCTGCAGGCGCAGGTCCTGGGCACCATGCTGGCCCCTATTTCTGGTCTGGCTTGCGTGCTGAAGCAGATCGCCGAGAAGAACGGCGCTGCCGCCGAGTAATTCGGCCCCCTTTCCATCGCAGGCACAGGGCCTGCACAACATCAATTTAAATCTTACAAATAGGAGGCTATCACAATGTCTGAGAAGATTACTGCTATGATCGAAGAGATCAAGGGTTTGACCGTTCTGGAGCTGTCCGAGCTGGTGCACGCTCTGGAGGAGGAGTTCGGCGTTTCCGCCGCCGCTATGGCTGGTCCCGCCGCCGGCGC
>OKVH01000136.1_pt1 | contig 41125 bp, 41 predicted proteins | sample 1604791 | NCBI WGS metagenome assembly OKVH01 (sample SAMN01760919, study PRJEB22395) | human gut metagenome | reverse complement strand
CAGCCCAGTTATTATCATAGGAGATCACATTTACAGACTTTTATTCACACACTCTATTAGTGTTATAGATTTCAAGTTCTCCAAAAAGTCACTTAAGGAAGCCGTTTCAAGAGATAGAGCCTATATCCGTCATCACTATACCAAATCCCCTGATGACATCCATGACTCACTAACTTTGACTCGGTAATTTCCACACAAGTACCAATATATATATCAATTGAATCTCTTATATATAATAAGCAGTAAAAAAGCTCAAATGAGCGGCTTTACTGCTTATTGTTTCATGATTTATGTTTATTTAGAATCATAAATAATCTATCCAGATCTCTTCACCAATCGATAAATAATTAGTAACGAATATTTCTCTCTAAAATCCATATAATATTCATCAAATATTCCTGATCAATGGAGATAATCATGATCTTTAACAGATTTAACAGATGTATTCAATTATTGAAAATAAAGATTACTGGCAATCAAACAATCAGTGATGTTCAATACAAAAAAATTTTCAACCGACTTAACGCCAACGGAACCTTTAAAAAAATTGACATAATTATGTCCAACAAAATAGACAATCGATTTATAAGATCTCGAAAACTTCTACAGATATTAGACACAACACATAGTCCTGATCGCGAAGTATGTCTTGTGTATATATTAAAATCATACGGTCAGCACTTTTATTAAAACATTTTCTGTCCAATAACATAATATTTTGAATATGTCAAGACTTTTTTTCAAGAAAATGAAACAAAAAAAAACGGTATGAAAACATAAGATTTTCATATCTGAAATTAATTGAAATTGTCTTGTAACCTTTTTGAAATTTTCTCCCATTACAATAGCCTCATCAAATATAAGGAGGAAATTTTTATGAATACAAATGATAACCTTTTCAAATCCGCCGGAGATGTCTATAACAAGCTCCGCACTATCGATTCATGCTCTTTCAACTACACAAATTGCTCAATAGACGAGCGTCATGCTATTGATGATATTATGTCCTATGTCCTTAAATACGCTACAGCGTATTTACATAATAAGGTTGCTTCATCATCAGTAGAAGATTTGGCTCAGATTTGTACCACATCCGTTTTCAAGTCATTATCCAAACACAAGTATTCATTTGACAGTCCTGGCAAATTCATTTCCTTTATAAAACATATATGCAAGAGGCGTCTTTATGATTATTACAACTACAACAACAGAGTTAATAACAAGACCTCTAAAATTCGTGCTATAGAGTCATTGGAGGGTCATCAGAACACCGGACATGATACTGAATCGCCTGACAAGGTAGACAAGCTGCTTTTAGATACAGAGGAGTTAATATATTGCTTAAAAGCAATTTTTTGCACTGGCAATGATATCACCATTCAGCTTGCGTATGCCAATGCATTCTGTAACCGTTTCAACAATAATACCATGATGTTCAATATGGAGACTCTTAAGCGTCAGGATTCCTTACTTAAAGCAATATCATATACGTTACATAATATCAATGACACGTTTAACACAGACCTCTCATTGAAGGCCTTAATATATATCATCAACACTCCTTTGAACTACGATGTAGCATGGGAGATATCACTTGAAAACCTGCCACCTAAGTTGTCGCGTCTCAAGCATAAGGTTAAAGAGTCCTTTCACTCGTTATATATGTAATACTCATAAATATTTAATCATCCCCCCTTCATCTCTTTACATCTTTCTGATGAAGGGGAAACATATTATGATTCAAGATAATATTTTTCTACTTCAGGTAATGAGGTAGTAGTTATATAAAGCTCAACATACTTCCGATCTATATCTTGAGCCAGCGCTATCACTTCTGCATCTATTTCCTCATCACGCAATCCATTTACTCCATATTTCTTATATGCGTCAATAAATTCCTTTATGACATCCGCCACCCTTTCTATCTGCAGTCTCATTTTATACCTTGAATACAAATATAAAGCATCTTCCTCCATGCGAATTATGTTCAATAAATCTTTCTGAGTATATTTATCACTGTTTTCTCTGTAATCAGCCACCTTGCTTCGAACAAGATATGATAATGTGCGAGGTTTTGTACTCTCTTTAGAAACCCATTTCCTTGACAACTCATAGTAACTAATCGATTTCTGATAGTTCTTCTCATGATATTCATCCGTTCCTAATGCTAACAAAGAAATATCAAATCGATCTCTTGCATTTTCCACCTCATCTTCATTTTCATGATATCGTGAATAATAATAGAGTGCATAATCATACAAACAATACTTATACAGAGCTCCCACTACGTGATAATCATGTGCATTTTTCATAAATGTGTTCACACCATCACTAGAATCTATATTATTCTCCACAGATAAGTAATGCTTTGTAAGATAAAGCAATCCCCTATTACCGCATATTCGCGAATACAATTCAAGATATTTTTTATTCTCTCCACTTTTTATGTCCAGTGTCATAGCGAGTCTTTCACTCATAAATTTGAAATATTTTACAACTTCTTCTGGTGACATTTTTTCTATATCTGGTATTTCTCTAATATCCAATTCATAAACATTTGGATACAGCCTTTCAAGCATATTATCTGCTTTCTTTAGCAGTTTCTCTGCTCTCTCCGCAATCTCTTTTCCGTCTAATTTCTTACTAATATCCTGTATCTTTAAAAGGGTACATGCCACCCCATTTAAAGTATTAGCAATATCAAACTGATCAAAGTCTGATGAGAATTCATCTACCATCAATTCGTAATTTGCGTACTCTATCACCTTATCTGTAAAACCAAGATCATCAGAATAGTATATTATATTACGTATCATGGTATATATATATATATTCTTAGCCACTTCTTCTACTAAATTATGCTTAACTAATTCAGTAAAATATAATGCAATAGTAAAGGCTGAATAATTATTTTTTTCAAAAACCTCTGGGTATTTAAATACATCCATAAATTTGGCAATATACTCTTTATAGTATTTTTCTTTACTGAATCTCTTAAGTACCTCTAGACCTTTAGCCACAAAAAAATCTCTAAAATGCTCATGTCTCCAATGAAAATCTTCATTCACTGACTGCTGCAACATTGCCAGTTTACTACACACAACTACATTGAAATATCTATAAGTCTCTCTCAAGGATATGTCACAGTCCCATACATCATATCCATATGCCGCAATATTATCCTTGATATCACTATCATTTAAAATTATCAATGTCTTATCTAAGGCTGCTTTTTTATCAGCCACCGATAAACTTACTCTCTGTCCGATCATATCATAAAGAATCAACGCAAACACAGGTAAAAGCCAATCCAACACAGGATTAAAGTTATTTTTGCCTATTACCTCAAGCTGTCTATTTATCCAGGCATCCATAATACTTGCCTGACTACAAGCATCTGTCCTTACACGGGTATCAGTCATACTCTCAACAAACATTCTAAGGAACATAGGACTGGTCAATACCGATTGATCATAAATAAAATCTGCTGGTATATCTATGTTTTTACTTGCTATATAATCTCGTATTTTTTCATAACTAAGACCCTGTAAAGATAAAATCTTATAACCTGTCCAATTCAGACGTGTCATTGCATTTGTTGTATTTCTTGAAGTTACAATAATTGAACAATTATCTATTCCATCAAGCTTCCCTATATCGCTTATACCTTTTTCCTGTTCCTCATTGATTCCATCTAATATAATAACAATACGCTGTTTAGTATTTGCAAGATATGAATTCAGTCTTATAAGAAATTCACCTTTATTGATGGTCGTGTTGTTTTCACCAAATAAATTTGCATATTTTAAGCACATATAATCTAATATAGGTGAATCATTATCTGCTATGAGATATTTTACCGGAATAAAGATAGGTACTATACCCACATTCTTACCAAGTACATAATCAGAAAAGTTAACAAGACTATATGTTTTTCCTGACCCTCCAGCTGCATATATGTATATCTTGATCTTATCATTATTAATAATCTCTGCATATAAATCTATAACAGCCCCCGTCTCAGACTTAATATCCCCAAACAATTTCGGATCTATATTACCCATACTTACTTTATATTCGGCTAACAAATTTCTTGATTTATCAGCCAGCTTCTGATCATACTTTTTCCCATTTTCTATATAATGCTCTACTTTAGCATTTAAACGTAATCTACCATTATCTAATTCTATCAATGAACTAAATTCAGGATCTTTATTTCCTATTCTTGATATATATATTCTACATGTACGCTTTGCATCCTTCGCATCCGCAGATACAAGAGCCTCACATGTACACCATTTACCGTTCGCAGCCGTCATTCCCTGAATAACCGTAAACGGAGCCTTTGAGTATCTAATCATTTCAGGTTTTTCATTGTTATCAATATACTTTCTAACATAATTCTTGTTACCCGGTATAGCTTCATCTTCTACTCGCCAAAACATATTGGGGTATTTTACTGATTTTATCTCGAAATATGACATAACCTTCTCCTCCTCACCTCTAATTTTAAATGACTTATTACAACTAGTAAAGATTTTTTTGCTTTATTTATAGTCACTTTTCAGGGTAATGATTAGCCGCCATTTATTCACTAGTATATTTAATATCAGTTGTATTGATATTTTCCATATGCTTTAAGCGTGTATGCAAGAAATACATCTCTCTCCTCAGAATCAAGCTGATCAGCTATCTGAAATATTCTGTGTGTTCTCTGAACCCTGTCATATTTCTGATCCAGCATCAGCTGATCTATAAACCTAAATATACCTCTTTGCTCAAGCTGTCTATATATACATCCATATCTCACATCCGTCATATTTCCATTGAATGTAGGTTTACTATTTAATCTTTTATATAAGAATTTTGCATTGCTTTTATTTACAATAATTTTCACCATTTATCCCTTCTTATATTTATTTTGTTATAAATATCTTCTCTCTCCCATACATCTCCCTATCTTTAAGCATCTCTGTCTCTGTCAGATTAAAATATTTATATATGATTATACTATCAAGATCAAAAGTAACATCCAGGTGGTACGGCACTCTATTTATGTATGATTTCCGCTTTACCCAGGCCATATTCCAACAATGCTCAGTATCTGAGCCAGAGATCCTACCCTCCACAGTTATTGCAGGGATATTAACTTCTCGAAGTGCTATGCACAACATCTGAGCCAGAGATTCACATACACCGGTTCTATATACTATGAGTCCCGATACATCGTTAGAGTATGGGCTTTTCTCATATGAGTATTTTGATATGATTCTTTTATATATCTCCTTTTCCTTTTTTATTTCAGCCATATCAGCAGTATTCTCTATAAGAGAATTCACCTCATTGCGAAAAAGGGAATTGATTTTTCTGATCTGATCATTTGTAAATCTTTTCTCTGCTAATATTTCAAGTGTTGATGGAGATCTATATTTAACACTGACAGCACGGTTAAGAAAGAAAAACTCCGGATGATCCCTTCTGATTGCCTTGTATGCATTTATTGAGTTTCTGATATCGTCAGCTTTATAATTTCCATATAACGTAATACGACCCGTAGCTGCCAGTTTACCTATATTGCACATAATTAAATCATAGATATGACTTGCTCGCGTTGACAACATGCATTTGTAATAGTTACTCATCATCATATTTATAGTGTAGTCAGTCATTCACGCATCACCATTTCATCATTTAAACTGCCTTTTAACTTAATTTTCAAGGTATACTTATCATCTCTCTTTTTTGAAGAAATTTTTCCCTTTGTCCCCCTCTCATTCATCAGTATTCTTATCCCCTCTTCCACATCTGCAACAGCCTTATCATGTGTATTTTCAATTACCGGATCCGATTCCAACTTCGTTTCTTCAACATGTCTTTCGCTATCGTATTCCCACATGATTATATCCGCATATGACTCTTCTATTCCAACCATTGCCAGCAGTTCTTTGTTAATGGGATCGGCAACAAATGTCACAGCAGGGAGCCTCGGACATGCCATTGAACTTTTTCTGTCTGGCTCAGAAAAGAAAACATGCAGACCTGGATGTGTATGTCCCAATAAGATAGTATAACTGACCTCATCTACAAACGGATCAAACATAAACCCATCACTTGTCATATTACATATTTTAGAGTTTTTTCTGTAAATGTCTCTCTCAAGATCTATGTACTCCATAATTCCTACTCGTTCTGGTGTCTTCTTCTGTGCGGACACCTGATTTCTCTCTGCCGCATATACATACATAACATGTGAAATAACTATAATTCTCCTGCCAGACTCATCTACAAACACATGCCCCATACCCATATATAACTGCTCATAATTGTTGATGGGAGTTCGTTCACCCCAGTATATAATGTTGTACAGTTCTCTACTGGCAACGGGGAGAAATATTACCAAGTCATTTTCCGAGCTATTTTTATTAGTATTGGGCTTATAAAGTTTAAAAACAACATTTCCGCATTTATTTTTTATCATGTCCATGACCATTTCGTACGAAATGTGTGAAAAACTCAGTTCTTCGTCTATTGCTTTCTCATCCTGTTTTGGAAGTGGAGGAGGCATATTATTCTTTCTATTGTTTATCAACTCAAATCACGTCCTCTCTACCGCCTTGTTCCTGGCATTGGTACGATGTGTTTTGCCGCTGATCTCGGCATAGGTGTAACACCCTTTTCTTTCTTGTTATTTTCCATAAGTTCCCTCTCTGTTTTAATAATGCCATCAGATGCTTTACACGTAGGAAGTAATCCCTTTTCATTCATGGTTCTCTGCCAACTACAAAGACTTGAATTGGCCTGCGAATTAAAATTACTAACACTAGGTTCATGTATGATGTCTAGCAGTGTTTTCTTCACGACTCCCTTTACAGAAGAGTTGCCCCCTGAATGAGTGTCGTCATAATACCAGGTGTCTATACACTGGGTTCCCGACCTATACACATTGATGCTGGCAAGCATTTTATCAGTCGGATAATATACCTTCGGGGCTGTTTTAGGGAAACCATTTGGTAGCTCCATATAAAAAACCATATTATTTGTCCTCTTTGGATCAACATCATCCTTACTACTTATATAATAAGAAGGTGCATTTACATTGAATTTCCATTTGCACAGAAGTCCTTCTCCATGGGCAACAGGTAAACGTTCAACCTTTACCCGGTGACCGAGCATGTTTATCATGTCTCTGTATTCATTCTTGATAGCTAGTAATGTATCCTTATCCATATCTAGTCCTCCATTTCTGTAACCACATCTAATAACCTAACATCCCCACCACAGCAATATGTATATATATTTATATCCCTGTCCATAGCATCCGTTCCTGGCCCCATACACTTCACTGTAATATAGCTACCAATGCCAAAACCTATATCATATAAAGTCCGACATTTGAGTTCTTCATCACAATCAATTGTAAATGCCATTATACATTCAGCATCTTTCTTTTTCGTAATATCACCTACAATTTTATTTTCATTCCGGCAATGATCACATAAAAGCTGTGAGTACCTAATACTAAATTCATGCTTATAAATTCCATGCAACTTCGTTCCACAACAAGCGCAATAATCAGACTTTATTATATTCTTATACTCTACATTAGCAAATTCCTTAATCGGAGCGCAAATCTCATATTCTAAGCTTCCCAGGTCAGACGTAACTTCATCTAGCAAGTCTCCGACTGTACTATGAAATACATCCAGATTCCCAAGTACACGGACATCATTTATAGGATGATAGTGTATACAGTCATAGCATATTTTTTTGTTTACTTGTGTAGTTATTCGGATTTGCAATGAATTATAGACTATATCTTTATTCATTAAGTCATAATTCTTATTAAGGATATAATTTTTACAAGCATCTACCATCATCACAGCGCACGTCATGGAAGCCAGTGCCGAAGTTCTTATATGCTCGCTGATAATATATCCTGGTTTATAATTTATACCTGTACAGCTTGCTCTGATAAGAGGATTCTTTAACAGTTCTTCATTAACCGTATCCCTTAAGCAGATACTTCTTCCATCTATACAGTAGCACTGTGCTATATCCTCAAACGTTCCACCGAACACTAGTAACGGTCTGTCTTTATCTGGAATAGTCTTCCATATCTGATTCACATAAATCTTTGCTGCATAATTATCCAGGGCCAATATGATGACATCAAAAGATGCCAGTACACCAGGTCCAAAATTGGTCACGGAAGAGGCTATTCCATGAATCTCCATGCCAAATATGCTGTTGATCCTGTCTGCCAAAACTATAGCCTTATTCTTTCCAGCGTCACATTCTATATCATATATCGATGAGCTTTTATATATATTCTCTTTTTCAAAATTATCAAAATCAATCAGATACAGTTTCTTAATGCCTATCTTTACAAGCAGTTCTGCAACTATACTCCCAACTGCACCGCAACCTATCACGCAAACTCTTTTCTGACCGACCTCAGCAAAGTACTTGGGGAGTTTATCCAAATTACATATATCTTCATTATTCATACCACCCGAACCTCCTTATATATCATATCTGTGTCCATTGACGCATCTCCACCTTGTTCCATCTCGAAATACCATCTGTTTGCTGCCATATATATTATGACATCTGCATATTGGACACTTTGGATATGATGTAATATCAGTACATGTAAGATTCTTTTTCCCATCCTGTTTTGGCAAAGCTGGAGGACGCAAGGGAGTATCTATACCTTTATCCTCTGCAGCATGCCGTGTCCCTTCAATTGTATCCGGACCACTACCTCTTATAATATAAAGCAGTATACATCCCACAAGAGAAATAACTCCTATAATAGTTGCTATCTGAGCCATAGACTCCCTCACCTCCCACTCTTCTTATAAGATTGCTGCTACGCCAGCGGCAGGATCTATTATAAGCATCTTGTTTGCCGTAATTCCAAGTTCCTTCATTGTTGTATTATAATCTGCTGAAGTGAGACCATCCTCAGATGTAAAGCTTGGGCCCTTAATTTCTATGATGCCCAAAGGCTCTCTCATTGTTTCAAGAATCTGACCACAGGTGTTGCCTCCAAAGACTTTTACACTATTCTTCATCTCGTTCTGACAATTCTTAACATATATCTCATACTCTTTTTCTTCGTTGTACTGTGTCATCGATGCATCTACCTCGTCCAGCATATCATCCAGATTCTCATAATCATAATTATTCATTTTCTTTTCTCCTTCTTTAATATAATTAACATCAAGTTTCTCCCCCTGACTGTCCTCCTTTCTATGACAGGGGTATCATATAAATAATGTAAATACATATCAGCTATTTTATCAGGGCCAATTCTCCCACAGCGCCATAGTAATAGTTATCTACGAACGTTCCCGTATATCCATCAAAATATATAACTATGTCATCAATCCCACTCACATCAATAGAAAAACTCTTTGGTTCATACCCTGATACTAACGTTTGTTTATAAATGTCATTGCCATTGCCATCTCTTACCAACAAAAACACTGGATCATCACTAGTCGCCTGACAGTCCTCCTGAACAAACATAGTTCCTGTTAACAGTTCATACTGACCACCTATATGGTAAGCCAGACTACATCCACCACCAATTAATGTATTACTGTGTGTGTGCCCGGTATCATCTGTAACACCATCCGCAAAATCCAATCCCATGTTGGACCACCCTATATCTGCTAATTTATCAGTCATTTGCCACTCCCCCTCTTCATATGGAGTGAGGCTGCTCAGATAAACTGGTGAATGAGCATTCAGAATACTTGTTGCTGCAGCTGAGTCAAACAGCTCATTTATCGAATCGTTTATGTAACTTTTGAACTCCCCATATCCATTGTTATAAAGTAAGTCCAGGGATTTCTTTTCCACTTTTTCTGTATACTCATCCTTATATTTATCCCTAATCTGAATCACCTTTTCATAACCAGCCGGATATTCTGCCCTTTCATCACACATTTCTATTGCCTGAACAAGACCTTTATAGTCCCCATTCTTATACAGTGTTGGCATCCTCTTATAATAATAATCTCCAATTGCATTCAAAAAGTCTCTTGCATTTGAATAATCTGATATCTTCATAAAAGAGCTCTGGGCCGAGCTATAATCACCTGATTTATACGCTTCATACGCCGAATCATATATGTCCGCGTTTTTCTGATTCTCAGCCAGCTCTGCAATATCACTAATCGCCTGCTGTGATTTGTCGTAAACACCTACTCCGCTAGGTATCTGAGATAACTCATTTAATGCCTCATCATATTTTTCTGAGTTAGCATCATCAACAGCTTTCGAATATAATGCCGCCGCTACCTTCTCAAGTTTATCCTCTGAGTCTTTAAAATCTCCTAATTCACTATATATATCAATTGCTTTTGCATAGTCACCTGAATCCCTATAAGCCTCCGCGTTATTATAATTGTCTACATTCGCTATTGTATTATCAATTTGTGAAAGATACATATCGGAATCTTTATACCCCTGTACTTCAGAAAAACCTGATCTCGAATTCTCCAATGCTGTTACATCGCTCTTGTCTAGGCCTTCCTCATATGTCTTTACGGCTTTTTTATAGCAAGAACTCCGTTTCATATTTGTAACAAGTCTTGAGCCTCCTGCAATTGCAAATGATATGAGGCTTATAGCCATCAAGACAATAATTATTGCGTCACCTTTTCCTGCATTATTTGTTCTTATCATCCTTATTCTCCTTTCCGCATTCTGGGATTTTCTTGTTATACTTAATATCGCAGGAAACTAGCATATATTGCGCCTACAAATTATTTTTTTACTTTTTCTTCAGATCCAACATTTATATATCCAAGCATTACTCTCTGTACCCAAACGGATTGTTAAGTTTTGTTTTCTGATAATATCTGTGCCTCCTCACGGCCTTAACTGGTTCTTTCTCTATCAACATACATATAAGGACAAAATCAACTACGATAAAAATAATCCCCACTACCACAGATAACTTGAACGCAACTGGTGTAATAACTAACATAAGTAAGAATAGGACAACATAACACACACTCGAAAAAGCCTTATTTTCTGCTTCCTCCCGCATATACTTTTCCTGTTTATTTCTATACATTAAAAGTTCTCTGCTAATCTTATTTAATCTATGTAACTTATCCCAGCATGCAGCTGCCTCTGTTTTATTATAATCACTTGGCATGATTGTATAATTCTCTGTATAAGCTTTTATCAGTGTCTGATATGCTCTGGGATCAGATGGTCTACTATCACACAAATGTCGAACTGAACTAATCGCCTGGCTCCAGTTGCCCACAATAAGATGCTCCTCCGCCTTAAGCAAAGCCTTGTCATAAGCTATAGTCTCACTATTAATATCTTCATTATCTATTGCGCCACATTGATCACATTTATACCCAGCAATTCTGGGAATATAACGCATATATCTATATCCGCATCTGGTACACGATGGCATATCCGTCACTCCTTTACTTATCAATGTAATTATTCAATTCCAAGTTATCTGTTTCCTGTGTTTCGTCTGTCCAACCTATAGGATCTGCGACCATACCCATTGACGCATACATTGTAATGGTTCCAATCAGATATACAAAAAACACTATTATCAAACTAAATGCAGCTGTTTTCACTGAAACATCAAAACCAATCAGAACAGCTGACAAAACCATATATATAACCCATATAACCGAACCAACAAGAATAGTTCCCGCTGAGTTTCTGATACCTTTTGTAACAGATAACATATATGTCATTACCAAATGAATAAGAGAAAGTACAGTTACAAATGCATAAACAACAAGAAAGCACTCAACATCAGGCGCAAGCCAGAAGAATAGCATCTGGGTTATTGCAAACACACAAAATATTGGCACTATCATAATTATATTTTCATTACTTTTCTTCATCTTCTAAACCTCCTCAATACACACCTCAATTATCTTCATCATTCCGCTGACCTGGCATCGGAGGCGGCACCGGTCTATTAACTGCTGCTCCTGGCATCGGAGGCACCCTATGCGCGCCATCATTACGTCTAGTATCATGTGATGTATCCGGATGCCTTTCTGTCAGTCCCTCAAATACACCATTTAAAGCTTTGTCAGCCATACGTATCTGAGCATACATATTAGCAATAGTATTTCCATTATTTACTACTGCTGCTCCAGCTCCCCTAACCGATGATGTCAGCATTTCTTCCTCTATTCGTTTATCAATGTTGCCTCCATATATAGTAGTTAAGGCATAGCGTTCGGCATCCGTCTGGGCAATATTGGTAACGTATGTTTCTTCAATACGCTCATAGCGTTCGAGTGACTCACGATCAATATTTATGCCCTGAATTTCAATGGTCTTTAACGTTATTCCCGCATCATGAAGCCTTGAATTCAATGGATAAAACATAGAATTGGAAATTACATCCAGGTTATTATTGATATCAGTAATATCACAGTTGCCTAATTCTCTACTTACAGTCTGTCTCACTATTGGAAATGCAAATGAGTTAACAAATGCTTCTACATCCCCCACATCAGGCGTATCCCTCGCATACATTCCAACAACTCTTGAAAGAAGCTTTGATGGATCATCGTAACAATAAGCAATCCTCACAGACCCCATTGCTCTCATAGTAATTTGGGTCCCACCACGTCTGATACTAAATGGTATCTCGCCAATTCCTATGGTTGTCCAATTGTATATATCCTTTGCAACAAAGAATACAGACACTTCTATTCCAGTATCACCCCCAGTCATAAAATTGCTTACACGCCTGAAAAACGGCTTAACCCCAGTTTTGAGATCATACCGCCCCGGTAATATCTCATCACTTACATGCCCATTAATAACTACAAATGCTGTACATCCAGCAGGAACAAGCAAAACACTGCCATCAGCAGGCTGAATATTCCCTACGATTCTTATAGCTTCATTTCCTTCGGGTGCTCTTATCACATCCAAAAACTGTCTCATATTTTTCTACCTCCTTTGATCATTTGTTCTACATTTTTTAAATCATTTATAAAATAGAAATTTTGCATCTCTATAGGATTTTTTACATTGTCTTATCATTCTAAGCAGTACCTCTACAAAATATCTCAAGTGTCAGCACACTGCCCTCATGAACTCCAAACTCCCCAAGAGTAACGTCCAAACTACTGGAGATTTTCCCATATTCATTTTCAAAAAATACTCCTTCCACGCTTATTTCAGGCCAAGTTTCTTCTTTCAATAATTCAAACACCTGATGCAATGTATTGTCTCGCACCGCTCTCATGCCTATTTTTTCTTCATTCAATGAATTTCGAACTACAAATTCAAATATTTCACTATTTTCTTCTAATGTACTCATCTCTCACATCCTCCTTTGTACATCTACGTCACATTTACAATCACGCTATTCTATACCCGTTATGAATTCTTTTCACTTAGAGATGTCTAAATAACATCTATAAGCTTAGGGGCGTATTTCTTTTTATAAGTTGAGTATCTAAGCACCTCCCCATCCTCCATATCAATCTTTTCGTGACGAATACGGCGATTTGTTATTTTCCCAAGATTATGATCCTTACTTTCGATACCATAAAGACTTCCGTCATACCACCACTCAACTCTTCCCCTGAACTGCTCTATATGTCCTCTTGGGGTCATGTAAAGATGATTTACATGATTTAAGCAATAGCAACGACCATCAATTGAAGCCTCAGGTCTCAAATAAATTGCATTACTTGTTTGTTCCATTGGAAAGCACTCCTCTGGAGTCATATCTGGTTTTACTGAAAGGAATTTCTTCATAAGCTTCTTTCGATATCTTTTCTTCTTAACCCAGGAATTCTCTCTAATTTTCTTTGGCTTACACTTTTCAAATGACTCTGAAATATCACTAATATCATCCTGATATGCTTTTTCAACATATTCATCAATTCTTGCTAATTCCTCATCCGTGATTCTCTCTAACCATCTCTCCATATCCCTACTCTCCTTTTCTTTATTTTTATTATATATATCGTTGAAATTTGTAATTTTTTGCTATTTTTTATTCAAACTATAAGAAATCCTTATTTTTAATACCAATTTTATATAAGCCTTGAATATTCAACATGATGAAATCCATAAAAAACAAGAGATGGAAATATTCTTCCATCTCTTGCATGTCCTATCATTATTCATCTTCATTTAATGTTTCGTTTACTAATATTTGCTTTATAATTATTTTTTTGCTTTCTCTCAGATTTTTCATTGTTCATATATTACATGTATGTCATAAATCAACAAAGAACATCACAAATTTATTTTATTAACTAACAAAATCTTAAGTAATACCGAATCTTATTTGCCGCATTATATTCTTCTGAAGCCATACATATATTTATTGCATCATTAAGTGATTCTCTTGCCTCTGAATACCTCTCTGATTCATAGTAATCCTGAGCCTTCTCTATATAATATCCACACAGTTGCCACTCCTGGGCATCCAACTCCCTATAAAGGTTATTTGAAATATTCATCTCTATCTCCTCCTATTTACTAAATCAATCTTTATACCGCCTTGTCTAAGTACTATGAGATTATAGTATGTGATAAATATTTTTGTGATGTTCTTTTGTTTGTAGATTATATCGGTGATTATTCTAACATTTTGCAATAAATGTATAAAATGTTCTCCTTGTATACTAAAGATTTTTATAGTATAAGTCCCCAATTTTTCTTATTTAATCAGATGAAATATCATTTCCCTATCATTCTCAATTTTTGTATATTAGCTTTAAACTTCTTGGAAAATAAAATCCAAAATCCAACACTCAGGAATTGAATAATGACAACACATTTTATAATTCTAAAAAAACAGAATTAATTATAGTGGTTCCACTATGTAACATTTATGCAATCCTCATCAAATAGCCCATCGGAGCAGCCATCTCAATCCATCCCATCTCTCCATAATCAGGGGTCTCAACACAAAACGAATAAGTAAGAATATAGTCTCCATCTAATAATTCATTTTGCCACTCTTCTCTATAATCACTCACAAACAAAAATGATAGAAGTGTATCCCCATTACTAAGCTTTGCTTCAATTGCATGATACACATACACCTCGTTTTCACTTTCGAAATCCTTTACCGCTTGTGCATATCGATCATCATAATTTATTGTATCCATTGAATATGCATACGAATAATACAATTTATCTTCCATTAAGTAGTTAACCAATTTATCTCCAAGATGGAAATGATCAACTATTGTACTCATCCTCTTAAGTGCCTCTTCTTTTTTCTCTTCCATAGAAACATGCATATACTCATCCTCCTTTTGTACAATTCTTAGTAAGGTTTTATTTTTGTAATACCTAATTTCTTTTCACCCACATATTCTATATGCTTAATATTTGTCGAACGCAATATTACTCAATATATTTCATTTTTCCAAAAATATTCTTTCTATAGTGCCCCAATTCCTCTGCTAGTCCCTGTTTTAACTGTTCATTCCTAATCTCGTTGTAAACCATCATAAGGAAATTGTATGCCCGATCAATACAATTCTGTGTTTCCATCATCCTTATTATAACAGCCTGTTTTTTTACTATCTCCAAATAAACAAGTTCCTGATATGCGTTCTTCTCTGTCTTTGCCAATTCCACGTCATCTTCAACAAACGATATAAATTTACAATAATCATCAAAATTTGAATCAGTTACCTTACAACAAAGTGCATATAACAATCTTGATTTCTTGTCATTTAAATTAAGTACACGCATAGCATCATCTTCCGCTCCCTGCAAATACAAATAAAATCCATACCAATATGACGCATCCACAAAATTGTTATATGCCATTCTACTGTCCATTCCTTCAATAGATTGATGTGTTTTTAGATACGCATCAACCAAATAAGAATACTTATAATAATCCAGTACATTCTCCTTACATTTATCCAATCCCTCTCCTTCTATCCCCAATGTCAGCAAAATACTATTAAACCCACTCAAATAAAACAAGGCTTTCACCACTCTTGGCGATAACTTGGATACATCTGATAAATCCATTGATTCACATGCTTTTTTAAACCACTTGGCCGCCAACCCTGGGACCGAATTCCCCCCCTGTCCTGCATAATACTCACCAAGCAATAACATGTACTCAATGTCTCCAGCATTTGCCCTTACTTCAGCTTCCTCGATTGTCATTAATTAACCCCTCCTTAGTTTTTATCACATATATATATCATTTTCAAAATGTTTCTCTATCTGCAATACTTGAACCGTTTCATAGTTCTGATAACTTACTTCAATCTACCAAAAGTTCTATTATCCACGAATAATTTAATTATTTTTCAACATATTATCATCTATATTCAATTTAGAGTGATTCTCTATATTCTCTAATGTTAAGTCCGAATTACTAAACGCATCTTTCTGTATTTCTTTTACAGATTCAGGTATCGAAAGTTCTTCCAGTTTCCAACATCTAGCAAATACCTATACCTCTTCTTCCATTGCTACTTAAACCAGCAGTTGTTTTTATAATAAACAACACCATTTCGACCCTTATGCATTCATTAAATTTACATATTGTTATAAAGCATATTCAATCAGAATATAAACATATTGTTATTGCTCCACCAGTCTAAACATATCAAGATTGGTACCTTTCACTATAACTATTATTCAATAATAATAACTAATACCACAGGACCCGATCCAAACAATAACATTAAAATTATAAGGTCATCTCAAACAGAGTCTACCCGTTGATTTCTTTTTTTTGTATTTAATAAATCGTCATAAATTCGGTGAAGTCGCAGGATATCATCAAAATCATAGAATTCTCTCAGTCTATGAAAGTATTTCGCCTCTCTACGTTCGCTGTAAAATTGTTTACCTTAGATGCTATTCTACAAAGCACGGGTAAAAGTTGTAAATACTATCTGTATTTTAGACAGCATATTAATCAGTGGAAGTTAACGTATAAATTCATGAATACTTTTACTGTATGTAATGTTGCATAGATTCCATTGTTTCCGATATTTTGGGGATGTCAGCCAATAAACTTAAACAATCAGTTCCTTCTATTAATAATTATGGAATCTCAACAAATTTTTGAAATGACGGAAATTCAAATAAAATTCTATAATTGAATACATAGACGGATGTCCAATGACTAATCCCCAAAAATATCGCATGCGCTCAGTACTCGCACAGATTGTAAATAAACAGATTGATTATTTGATTTATCAAATTAATGTCACCATCATATACCCCAAACATACATATATCTATTGACATACTACATTTTTCACGCATCAAAATACTCTAATTACCAATTTAACCGATTACATATATTTAGATTCAAGCTCTATAATGCAATCTTTGTATATCTTATATGCTTTATCATACTCATTATCTTCTATCGCCTTTACACACACAGCAATTACCTTCTTATAGATTTTCTCATAAACATCTGATGCATTATCAAGAACATCGATTTTTTTTACTATACGTGGAGCAATATTGTAATACTTATCAATATCGTCCTTCGAAACATAGGTATCTCTAAACCATCTTAATGTTGTTAACTCATAACAGTTATCATCAAATGAATCTGCATACATCTTCATACACGCTGTAGTTAAGAAACAACTATTTGAATAAGAATCCGGATTTTCGTGATTTTCATCATGAGTATTAGATGACCATTTTCCTTTTTCATAATCAATATTTACATGTACTCCTTTATGATTATCCTTCTCATAAACAGGGCCTTCATAAAATCCAATATGGTCGTTTCCATTCTTATCTGTAGATACCTTTATAGTTACACCTTCATCATTTACATAATTTCCATATTTATCTCGATCTGCCATACTTAAATATCCCCTCTCTTGTTTTGTAAATAATTTTCTTTTAACTTACTTCTATTTTTTCTTGTACTTTATATATCCTATTTTATTTTAGAATATATCCCTTCGATATTTAACATTCAATCCAATACTAATTCAATAGGAATAGGGCAAAAATTCATACATTTACTTTATTTAAAACTATTATACTTTCTCTTCTACTCTCAGATTAGCACTCCCCAGAATAATCTTCTGGGGAGGCAGAATTCAAACAAATGTATCAATATCTACATTCTGTTGTTTTCCACTTTACTTTATCTACTGATCAGTACCTCTACATTCACCCGACCAATCTGAAACTGCATGACATCCATCACAAAATTCTATGTCATAAATAGCAAATGCCGCTTCAACCAGAATCTTCATATGTTTTCCTCCTTTCTTGTAATAATATATTTACAGGTTTTATAACATATAAAACCATGTATAAGCTTTAATTATTAACACAAATCAAAATTAGCATCTAACCCATGTAATTTATTTATCAAACCTTTTACAGCCTGTTTCTTGAATGACTCACAATCAAATTTTTTCTTATATATTACTCTGTGTACTGGACATCCAGCCCAACAAATTGGTAAATAGCTACATTTTTGACATTCTGTATATATCTTTGACTCTGGTAACAAAACATCTTCCTGATTAAAAAATCGTCCTTCATCAACATTTCCAATAATCCATTTGTCATTTCCAATAAGATTCTCGCAACGATACATTTCTCCATGTGGACCAAAAGTTAAATTACACAGTCTCATAGCACCGCAAAAAGCTGCAGTAGTTCTTGGTGAAGATGTAACATGATACCTTTCTATCTTATGTGCAATTAGTATCTTTTTTAGTTCTTCCCTAAACAGTACCATTTCTCCTTCTTTAATCTCCTCTTCTTGCGAAGTATAATTAACAACTGGCATTGCATAAAACACAATATTTTTTTTATTTTTTATTTTTGTCAATATATATTTTACCTGTTGAATCAATTTATCATGATTTTGTCTTGTAACATTTAGTCTTACATAAGTTTCAAGTCTATCTGATGAAACAATAATATTATTAATTAACTTTTCATATTGTTCCTTCGTTCCTCTCTTTACATTGACAAAATCATCCACATTTCCATCGAGTGTAAACTGTATTGCTGTAATAATATGATCTTCAACCAAATCATTTAATAGTTCTTCATCTAGTAATATTCCATTTGTAAGTATTTTAGCTGTATAAATAATTTTATGTTCTTTGCAGTAATTATATATTTCTCTTCCCATTTCAAATAATCGTGATTTACCCACAAGTGGTTCTCCACCAAACCAAGTGATATGCAATTTCTTCAAGTTTTTATTTCTTGATAATGCTGAGATTATATAATTACATATTTTTGTCGCCGTATTTTCACTCATAATATAGTTTGGACGATTTTTCTCAAAACAATAGTAACAATCAAGCGGGCAGCCTAACGTCGGAGCAATTGTAAATTGCATTTTGTCCGGACATTCATTATAAATATATGAGTTATGATACATCATGATCCTTTGATACTCATCCACTGAAAATGGCACCAAAAACCCTTGTAATAATAAATTTTCCAAATAATCTGATGCCTCATTTACTGATAGTAAGTCTGCATATGTTTTAGCATCTAATAAGGCGACTGCCCCAGAATATGAGTTATATATTATCGTTTCATCATCATTCATTTTTCCAATTTCAATATTATACATTGATGTTTTATATTTTTTCATTCCATTCCCCCCATTTTTAAATAAAAATAAACTTATTTTTATCACAAAGGATAATCACTATAAGCAAGCCACGTTTTCTGTTCTAAAATTTTTACTAAAACAAACATGCTATTAGTTATTTCGTACTCATCGCATCAAATACAATGCAGCCCCTCTCCAGTACTTTACTGGTAGCACTTTCCGTATCTTTGTGAAACCTCGTAAGTTTATCTTTATAGTAAACAACATATATTCCTACATCTTCAAAATCCATAAACAAAAAACAACACACTGCACTCTGCACCCAAACCTGTTACAAATACACAAGGTTATTTCGCAAAATATTATTGATTCCTTCTATGCCGTATTTCAAATATATCTTTCTTCTATTCATATGAAGCATTTTAAATGGCTGCTATAAATATTCTTAGTTAGAATATTCTATTCCCTCAAACATTTTACACATAAACCAAAATCACTATAGTATCTATATCATTTACTAACCTTTGAAAATTCTATCACAAATCCACCTTCTTGCTGATACCTAAATACCTACTATCGCTTTCATAACATATATCTAAAATTTATGGTAGATATTTCAATCAAATATTATCCTAATAATCTACAATTCCATTTACTATAATAAAAAGATTAATATTACCAAAAACTTCTTGCTTTGATAAATTATATTTATAATATTCTAATTTGAAATAAAAATTTCTACTACATAATACGAATTTTATGTTTTAATCAAATCAAACCTATTTTCATTAATCAAAACATAACTAGCATTACTTTTCCGAACCAGATTGTATCTACTATCATTCTCCAAATAATCCAACGCATATTCTGCTCCAAACCCGGTAGTCTGTACTATTTTTTTTACATCAGGTATTATTTCTTTAAATATTGTATTATTAACGTAGCACAGCGACGAAGTAAAAGGGTTAATTTCTATAACATCAATATAAGACTTACTGCCATTTTGAAAAATTCCCAAATCCATAACATAATTTGAAGGGAAATTCATATTTGAAATTTTACAAACTAAATCCATCGCTTTTCTATTCAACTTCGAATAAACAACATGTTTTAAATCAAGGAAATACCTAGACTGGCTAATTATCTCTCCATTCATTACAAAAAATCTGGCTTCTTTTTTTCCCAGAGAATCCTTTTCTATATCAAAGTATTGTGAAACCAAAATTTCGTCATCCCATTTCAAAAAATTTTGTAATATATTTATAAGTTTTTTATCACAATTAATAAATTGTTCCCGCGAACATATCAAAGAAAAGCCCTTTTTCAAAGACTTTAAAAATATTTTATCTTCCCGATTTATAATATCTGTTTCTATATTTCTTTCTAATAAGTCTTTGTATCTTAATTTATATATTTTTCTATTATGTATTTTTAATTCTACCCAATTATATATCCGCTCTATATCATCAAAATTTTCAAGAAGAACAGCACCACTACATGATAATAATTCAATTGCTTCATCCATAAAACTTATGCTAGCCCTTAGGCAAATCCTCATATTTCTGACATCTACCATATTGTTGTTAATATCTAAAATCTTCTTATTTTTCAGATCACAATAACATACCTTTCCTAACTGCACTGCATATTGTTCTTGTAATTTAAAAATATTTGTCTCACTTATCAATGATAAATCCTGCAAAACAAAACAATATATCATATTTTCCCTCATATAAAAATATGATGCCACATCCTTACGAATCTGGCATCATACCAAATCAATCATTTTAACGGCTTATCTTAACATGTCATTGGAGGACACTTTTTACAAACCGCCTTGCAATCATGCTCACATGAATTTGCTACTGCAACCTTTTTGGTTTCATACTTTTTTGGACTTGATTTAGCTTTCTGAATAACCTTCATATATTACACCTCCTTTGTATTTAATTATCTTTAAAAAAAGATTTTTCAAGATATTGAATCATGATTTCTTTGGAATATCCACAATTAAGCTTATGCAAATTTCTTTGTTGAAATTTACATCCACCAAAACAAACCGGAAGATATACACAATCAACGCATTTTTCATTTTCAAAAACATCACAAGACAAGTACCATAATAAAGATTTATAATTTATATTTTCCTGTGATAATACATTAAAACACTTAAACTCCTTTCTTCCGACTTCATCCCAACACTTATAAAAGTCTCCAAGTTCATCAACTACATAGCTATTTTCTAACTCTGCAGCACAATAGCAGCATCTATCGTCAACTATTCCAAAATCATTTGTATCATCATTCAATTCATCACATTCATTTAATGCGAACCCTTCAAATTCATCATCGGACATAAAATTACTTATATTATTGATCTTATCCTTATTTATATCCTCAACTGGTGATGGGTAAATCGTAATATTAGGATTATCTAATTTTTTTATTTTTTGCTTTAAAATTTTATAATCTGAATAATTGTTGTTATCAACATTCATTCTTATAACAACTTGGATTGGTGAATCTTCAAACAATTCAAGATTTGTAAATATCCTATCAAATGTTCTACCACCATTTCTTAATGGTCGGCTTTTATCATGATGCTCAGCTAATCCATCCAATGTTATTTGAACTCTAATAATCCCAATCTCATCCAATCGCCTAATAACATCCTTACTTAGTAAATATCCATTTGTTACTATATACATTTTCAATCCACAATCGTTATCTTCAGCTAATTTTCGAATCTTTAATGCAAGATATTCAACTATGTCAAAATATAACAATGGTTCCCCACCATACCATGATATATCTATATTTTCCGTTCCTTCATTAATTCTATCTTTAACAAAATCAATCAATGCATCTTGCACTTCTTTTGACATTTTTCCATTTCTTCTATTTTCATAGCAATATGGGCAATCAAAATTGCAATCAAGGGTTGGGGCAATAGTTAAGTGTAAATTATGTCTTGAAAACTTAGCTTTATAATGCATGTATTTAAGGAAATGTAGTTCATCAAAGTCATCATCTATAAGAATACCATTTTCTTTATATTGAACTGTATCTATTTTCTCATAATCCGATGTAATATAATGCTGATATTCTTGATCTGTTAACAATATAACCGCCTTGCTATATGTATTATAGATTACCACATCTCCATTTTCTCGTTTATACACGAAATTATATTTTGACTTTTTCATTTTTTCCTCTTTATAGTACATTCTGTACGACTTAAATTCTTGATTTTATCAAATTCGGTACACTCTAAAAATCTCCTATGCTTAAAATTAATACAATATAGCACAGGAGACTTTTAAGGTATACCACTCTTCTCCTTAACACTCTTCAATGTTACTGAAGAGGCTTTTAATTATAAAAATTGTATTCAACAATCTGTTTAAAATGTTTATTTTAGTAAAATAAAATTCACAACATATATATCTTTTAAAATATAATTATTTTTTCACTATCAGTAAATCATAATTTTACAACTAAACTTACTATTATCAAATTCTAGGATACTATTTCGTCGAAAATGTCAAAGATACACTGATAATAGTTGTTTTCTTGCTCTAATTTCATTTTACTTGAACCAATAGTACGCAATCCCTGTCCAATCAATGAACCAATCTTATAGGACATATCCTTACCCGCCCTATCCTCTTTCATAAATTCTGCTGTATTTGCTTTTTTCATCTGCTTGCTCTGTCCAAAATCATTAATGGACACAAATGCATAAATTCCTTGTTTTCTAACTCTAATACAAAACTTAAAATAATCCCTTTCATGTTCAGGGTGATACATAACTATGCAGTCCTCTACACTAGAATTGAATAATCCTCCTGATTTCACTTGATCCGATGCAAAAGCTACTGGTATACCAAATTTTTCAGCACAATCAGCTATAGCCTCCTGAACTGTCTGAAGAGTCATCCCCTCTCCTCCCTGGTATCTGACAGTTGGTCTAAATTCCCTAAGTTCTGTGTCTTTAATCATATTCTCATCCTCCTCGTGTAATATATATTAAAACAGCTTTTTAAGCTTCATTTAATATCAACTATAAATTCTTTTTTACTCTATATATGATTTAGTAATATTATTTTGATTGTCACGTATTATTTTACTATCTAACATAATATCTGCCAAAAATGTCCTTAAAATATGACTTTAAATGCTCTTTTGCAAAATCATTACCCAATTCAGCCGATTTTTTTATATACTTATATGCCTCATCATAATTTTGGGGAACAATTTTACCCATTTCATAAAACCATCCATATATCAAATACGCCTCTGGATTATCCTTCAACATAGCCTGCTCACAATAAAATAACGCTTCTCTAAGCATATCATCTGATATAGATATTCCAAACATCTCATATGGATCTGCTAAGCATATTGCCAATCGAACCATTGCAAAATCGTTATCTGGTTCCATTTCTAGATACTTTCTATACCACTGACTAGCTTCATAGGCATTACGAACAGTTCCAATTCCATCATCATTACATATTGCACAATTGATTATGCCACATGGCACACCATCTTCTGCTGCAATCTTTGAGTAGTCATATCCAAGTTTGGGATTTTTTACTACATATTCCCCATTTAAATAGCAACACCCCATATCACCATAACATTTACTATTTCCTAACTCCATTCCCTTCCGCAAATAGTTTATAGCTATGTCATAATCTGTCCTTACAATTTGGTCTTCACCACTATAAATCTTCCATAATTCATAGCAAGCATCTCCACATCCCATTTGAACTGATTTTTCTAACATATTTATACCTTGCTGTATATCCGTATCCACTCCTATACCATAGATATAAAATCCTCCTAATAACGCCAACGAATCAGCATCCCCTTGTGATACATTATTTTCCAGTTCATGAAAAGCTATATCACATTCCCCTGCATGAATTTTTTCTAATACATAATCTGTCAAATCATCGTATCTATGACTCATCGTGCCCTCCTATCTATCATTTCAATATTAACACATATATATTTTTTTGGATTTTTGCATGTCTACTTAGCATATTACAATGTTTATATTTAACTATCTTTTCTCTACTTACTCCCACATTCTTTTCATATTCTTATTTCAGATTTAAGAGTTTACTCTTCATCACATCACTATACTTTCTCCCAATCTTCACCTCTCTTCCATCCTTCATAGTAATCATTTGATGGGTATACATATATACATAGTCTCTATTAACTACAACAGAAGAAGAACACCGTACAAAATTATCTGGTAAATCTTTCATAATTTCACTAAGTGGCCTATATTCATAAAATATTTTTTTCTCCTTTTCGTTCATCACAATATAAAACTTTGTCACACGCCCCTCTAACCTTATATACATTATCTCCCGGCAATCCAATATAATAATATTTCTGTCAAATCTGATCTTGATAAAAGCCTTACTCTTCTCACTCATTAAAGCTTCAATTAGTCTACCGGTAGTCATAACCAATCTGCCATCATGACGACCTTTGAGCATACAGTTCACATGTCTGCTTTCGTATATATCAAGTTCATTAGGGATTTTATTTGTATAAAAAATGATATTGCAGGATGGTGCTGCTTTATTGATACGTTTTGCAAGCTCTACGCCATTTCTGCCATTATAGAATGACAATTCAGTTATAAATATGTCATAATCAAATCTCTGATCGTCCAGATCTAACATTACCGACTCAAGGGTATGTGAAGCAATTGTCACATTATCCTTATCAATAACGTCATTTTTCATTTGAGATTCCAAAAGATACACTGTTCGACGTGTTTCGTCCTCATTCACGTCGCACACTCCGATTTTCACCATATTGAATTTTCTCTCCCCTCATTTATCTATGCGGTTCTCCGCCTCATTACCATCTAAATGTATCGGATTATGGGAATATATTCAATTATTACCATACATTATAAAGTCTGAAGTAATATACGTTTTAGTCATTCAAACAGGTATAGCAAGCAGTGCATTGTTTATTATTCAATTTTCAATGTCTATTTTGCATTAAAGAATTTCCCATTAAATCAATGGATAAAAAGCAGATTTTTTTTGACCAAATCTAGCCTTCTTCTGTTGAATCCGACAAATATTTATTATATATTCATATATAATTGGTAAATTATTCTATAATAACTGGAATCGCAGTTTAACTATCACGCCTAAATAAACACCTGAGGGGGAATGCAATATGAATTACCGTACCAGACCGGCTGAAAACGTATATTCTTTAGAGGAATTATTTATAAAATATCTTGGTCTTGATATACCAATCGTCCCACAGACATCTTCATATTCGAATAAGCACACATTTAGCCAACTATTTTTCACACGTAATTCTAACCAATCTGACGATATTGATGTTATCCTGTCGTATTCTGTGTTTAAAGAGTCATCCATTGATGAGCTTAAAAAGGTTGCCTCATCGCCAAAGCTGCCTCTTTACTATCTCATCCACCCAAATGAGAGTTATCCTACAGGACAGAAGCTTGGATCGTTTTTTTCTAATCTTGCTACTAAGAATTACAATGGAAGCATGCAGCCGGCTCCTGTACGTGAACTTCTAAGTTCCATAGACTATGATAAGTTATGTGACCATTTGGATACTATGATCGAAAAAAGATGTGACATAGATGACTCTTTCATAACCAAACTTCAGACCTACCTGAGTAATGTCATATCGACAGACAGTCATCTGCCTCATTACTGTACTATGTTCAAATGCACATCACCATCAGAATATCTGGCCACCATACTGCTTTATTCTTTGTTTGATGATGTAAACTTCCCTGCATATGCTTCAGAAGTCGCCCTCACAAGAAAAGATTTTACCGACAAACGGGTCAAAGAAAATGACCTCAACAACCCACACTTCCAAAAACTGATGAACGACGCCAGCAGAGTAAACAAACTCCAGGCATTTGCCACATACACGCTCATAGTGTTGTACTCGGTTCAGATGCTTGCAACCATATTCTCATCAGTTTGGATAAGTAACTATGATGAGACGAGCTTTAAGGGAACTCTATTCAGTATCGTGATGCTCTGTGCCTCCATCATCCTGACGGCGCTGAGATTTATCCCTTTCTCGCTCCACAAGAAATATTCCGATCTGAGTCTCGTACTGGAGCACTCCGTGCTGGATGAGAAGAATAATACTTACAGCATTACATATAACCATTTTCAGAACTGTTCGGAGTCATTCAATGCCATACAGAGAAATCGCAGACTGATCATCACTCTATTTTGCATAGCGGGCGTACTTTTTGTCGTGATATCATTTGTGTTCAACAGCTTCCCGCTTCTGGTCGCTCTGGTCAGCGCGTCATTTGGCGGAGTGATGCTCATAGACAGCATGCTGTATGACCACATTGCATACAGGAAATACGATTCCTACTTTTCCGATCAGACCTCCGGACACTCGCCCTCATCTGGATATGGGGTGGCGCGCATGTGCTCGTGGGATTACGATTCCAAACTGGATTCATTCAGACATACCGGATACAACAGGCTCACCAATTACAGTGAGGACTGCATTCGACATATATACGACCAGGTATCCGATTGCTCCAGATATAGCTGGGCGACCCTGACCGCATTTATCATCACCCTGTCGTCCCTGGGTGTGATCGCGGAGATCCTGCAGCTTGTGAAACCGGATTTTGGATATTTTCGTATGCCAACAGCCTCCATGCTGTATTCAGTGTCCATGATCCTGATCCTGTTAAATGGTATCCTGAACATACTGATACTGCTGAGGGCCAGAACCCACTATCAGAAAATGGCTGATTTCTCGTTCTATGCGGGCAATCCGGATTCTGATAACCTTGCCGTGAGCCAGCTGTTCAGGCATCACCTGTACGCGGGCAATATCTCAGATCTGGCAATCGCAAGGGGGATATATAACTATAACTTCTGCAAATTTGAAGAGGGCGTATGCACTTCAGACATACAGCCTCCGGATGACAGATATCACCCGATGTACATTGTAAATCAGAAGATCCATCTCATCACGGATGTGGCTCTATGTATATTTGTGGCATATTTCAGCGTAGCTGTGTGGCATACCAACAAGCTGTCGAACATTATCGCACTGCCATTTCTTGCTGGCATATATGTCATATGGGCATTTCTCCTGTATCCGCTGCTCAAATACAGGAAGATAAAGAAAAATATTAGAAAACTTTTAAATGAACAGAAACAGGCATAATAAAACTCCCGGAACGGCACATTCATCTGTACCATTTCCGGGAGTTTTTCACGCCTGACGGTCTGATCTGATTTTCAGATGTCTATTTATCACTATCATCGCTGCCACGAGCGGTATGCCGAGGAACATCAGCTTTGTCAACTTCATTCCGGCTATCCCCACCACAATGCTGATGGCTAATATTCCAAGCTGATCTCCTATTCCATAGGCAAATGTGGACATCGCCGAGGCTCTTCCCCTTACCTCCGGAGCAGCACTCTCCATCACCATCATATTGATGAGCTCCTCTGAGGAATAATAAGATCCGCTCATGCATCCCCACAGGATTCCCATCAGAACAGGGGATGCTATACGCCCCACTCCAATTATGAATACACATCCCGTCACAAGGCTAATTGCGATTCCAGCTGCGACCACGTATTCACGGCGTGTTCTGTCAGCCACTATTCCTGTGATAACATTCACTGCGAGCGCCGTCACCGGCTGCCACACCAGAGCTAGGTTGACATTTTTCTCACTCATTCCTCCAAATGCCAAAAGCGGCTCATTGTAATACTGTATGCCCGCCGTGGCAAGTCCGACAGCACAAATGGATATCAGTAATGCCCTAGTCCTGTTTTGTTTACATAACGCTCTAAGCGTCTGTATAAAATGTATCTTTCCATCCTTTACAGATTCCGTTTTTATTGATGTTTCGTTTGTGGCCGTTTCATTTTCTTGTATTTCATCACCGCTGCAACTGCCTTGTCCCGCTGCTGCTCTCACCGCCATGTATATTGCCATGCACGCAAGTATTCCAACACCACCGACAATTCCCACAACATATATCTCCTGCCAGCCATGTCCGGATCTATTGGCAACCAAAGATCTCATCAGCGGAATACACATGGCCGCTGCCATGGCTGTTCCGCCGCATATTCCCCTCACCGTGGCACGTCTGTTTGCAGGGAGCATATCCACTATGTATATCATATGTATATCCAATGAGTAGCCAAGTATCAGTATTCCATTTCCAAGGAGATAAATCATAAGGCTGTCCGCCAGCATACATATGACACTTCCCACCGCCAGAAGTGAAACATTTATGAACAGCATCACCTTTCTTCCAACTATATCCGCATAAGATCTCACAAATGGCGTGAGCATCCCGATGAGGTAAAATGGCAGCATCATCCTGCTCATGTAAGCCACGCCTTCATCCGCACTCATTCCACTGGCATCTATAAGAAATGTAGTAACCGACAATGACTGCGTTCTCCCGAATATCTCTGTGCAGTAGGAGTCTATGAACTGGATCAGTATTATTAGCGCTGAGATAGAAATGATAGTTAATGAGATCTTTTTGTTTATAACATTTTCTCTTTTCATTGATTCTTTTTTCATATATCTTATCTGTATCTGATTTATCCACATAGATAAACTATCTCATCCAACAAACGCTCTATCAGTTCATATATAGCAACAGATGGATTCATCTCTTTAATGTTCCTATCCCTTCTCATGCCAAGTTTATTCCAATGTTCTTCCAACTCTTTTGCATTTTTTATTGCATCACGGATTTTTTCATTTGCATTGCTCCCCAATATCCTGCCTATAGTTCCCGGTGCAGCCTTATCCTTGGATGTATATTTATCTGTCCTCAGATATTCACACATGAGTCTGATTATCGTTCTGTTACTGTTATCCCCCTCCGGACTCAGATCTTGAAAATGCATGACCAGCCATGTCTCAAACATCAAGTTGGAATAATCAAGTATATACTCATTGTCAGATTCGAGCATAAGATTCACAACCTCTTGGATGTTAGCAGGCGCATCACAATCAAACACCAGATGCTTTTCATAATAAAAGTACTTACTCGCATTTACATCATCTGCAAGAAACTCTTCTGCGTAATCATATACTCTCCTTGCATCCCCTTTGGCATTGATCGGCTCTATCACTATATCAGAATACTGTACATGAAGATTGTTCTCCAGATATACTTTAAAGTACATTAAATAATTAAATTCTGTATTACCCTCACAAAATATTAGTAATTTTCCAGCATTTTCCGGCCTTGACTTTTGTATCTTTCTTTCCCCATTTATCAATCTTGGCATTTCTACTCACTCACCAACCCCTCTGCTACTTTGCTATCAAGCACGGGTACAGCGCCATATTTTCCTGCCATATAGTCTTTAGCAAAGCTTGCATCTGACCTGACACGTATATCTGCCAATGTATAAAAACTTGACACCCCTTTTCTATCCTTATCTACAAAAGCAATCTCATCTCTTCTGAACTGTCTTCTGTCCATAAGTCCGACATCGTGAGTTGTAAATATCAACTGCGCATTTTTATTTTTTTCACTTTGAAAAAGATCCACAATAAACTTTACCAATATCGGATGTAATCGTGCCGACATTTCGTCTACAATAAATGTGCCGCCTTCTTCCATTATATTTAATACATATTGAATAAATGAAAAATAGCGTATAGTTCCAGAAGATTCCATACTCATCTCAAACTCTTCCTGTCCTACAATTTCTCCCTTTTCATCGTACACGTTATGAATAGTATAAACTTCAACAGAGTCATCCTCTCCATCATCTGCGCTATTCCGGATACTAAGACCTTCTATTCCAACATCTGCAAATCTTATAAACTTTTCTATTTCGTTTCTATATTCTGGATCTTCTATCAATCTTCTTGAATAACTAACATTTGAAACTACACCCTTTACACTGGCTTCCAAAAACAATTCAAAATGAATATTCAATCCATTTTTTAAATATTCCTTAAAACTATCTACTATTTCTTTTACAGTCCCTGTTGCAAAATAATCCAGGACCCCTATATAGAGCCTGTCATCCCTGCACTTTTCAATTTTAGTAAGTTCACTTAGATATTTTTTCCCAAATGTAAGTTTATTTTTATCTCTCTCGAATACAGTTTTGTCATTATATAAAAGCCATTCCTCTTTTATAACATAACTTTTTTCATCAGGCATATCCGCTACTATAAAACCATATTGATATATATTGTCTTTATGATTAAAAAGTATCTCAAATTCTGACTCTTTTGATTCCTGTTCACTCAACCTGAAACGGTTTCTTTTTACATTTAACACTCGTCCTATTTTATTATTATCACTCTCGTCCGGTTCATGGTTAAAAAACTGGTTGTATATAAAGCTTTTAAAATAAAAGATCGCACTTATCAAATTAGACTTTCCACTTGCATTTTTCCCAAATACAGCCATGGTTTTTAGTGCTTTGCTATTTCCACGCTCTATCACATGTTCTTTCATATCTTTATATGACATTGCACGCATGTCGAGAACTACCTCATCCTTAAATGATGCAAAGTTTTTAACACGAAACATCAGTAACATATATGCACCTCCCATATATACTATATGCCTATTATTTATCAATATAATATCCCATCGGCATATGTTTTTCAATATTTTATCGTGTTTTGCGATTATTATTATTCGTTTAATTGCATTATAGTGATTTTTTATCTGTAAATATCGTTTTTTTCGTTTTTTTGATTTTTTATAGGGTTAAAATTTGCGTGTGGCACATTCTGCAGGATACTTACTGCATCAAAAAGAGATGTGCCTTATATTATAAAACACATCTCTTGTTATGTTTATAAATTTTATAGCCAAACGTATATCCCTTACTTACTAACCTTCCTGAAGTTCTTCTTTCCACGTCTCACAACAACGCCCTCTCCGTCGAACTTCTCCTCTGGAATTGTAGTCTGGACATCTGTGATCTTCTCGCCGTCCACAGCAACACCGCCCTGCTCTACGGCACGTCTGCCCTCGTTACGTGATGTTACAAGTCCTGACTTTACGAGAACTGACACGATATCGATCGAGCCGTCCTTGAAGTCGTCTGCTGCAAGTGTTACTGATGGCATGTCTGCTGCAACGCCCTTTGAGAACAGTGCTCTTGCGCTCTCCTGTGCCTTAGCAGCCTCCTCCTCGCCGTGTACAAGCTTTGTGAGCTCGTATGCAAGGATCTCCTTTGCCTGGTTGAGCTGGCTACCCTCCCAGTTGTCCATCTTGTCAATCTCCTCAAGTGGAAGGAATGTGAGCATACGGATGCACTTCAGGACATCTGCATCTGCGACATTTCTCCAGTACTGATAGAACTCAAATGGTGAAGTCTTATTAGGATCAAGCCATACAGCACCCTTCTGTGTCTTACCCATCTTCTTGCCCTCTGAGTTGAGAAGGAGTGTGATCGTCATGGCATATGCGTCCTTGCCAAGCTTTCTTCTGATAAGCTCTGTACCACCGAGCATGTTGCTCCACTGGTCGTCACCGCCGAACTGCATGTTGCAGCCGTACTTCTGGTACAGTGCGTAGAAATCGTAACTCTGCATGATCATGTAGTTGAACTCAAGGAAGCTGAGTCCCTTCTCCATACGCTGCTTGTAGCACTCTGCGCGGAGCATGTTGTTTACTGAGAAGCAGGCTCCCACATCACGGAGAACATCAACATAGTTAAGATCAAGAAGCCAGTCTGCATTGTTGACAAGGAGTGCCTTGTCCTCTGAGAAGTCGATGAATTTGCTCATCTGCTTCTTGAAGCAGTCAACGTTGTGCTGGATAGTCTCCTTTGTCATCATCTGTCTCATATCTGTACGGCCTGATGGATCACCGATCATGGCTGTACCACCGCCTATCAGCGCGATAGGCTTGTTGCCTGCCATCTGAAGTCTCTTCATCAGACAGAGCGCCATGAAATGGCCTACATGCAGGCTGTCCGCAGTCGGATCAAATCCGATATAGAATACTGCCTTACCATTATTTACCAAATCTCTAATTTCATCTTCATCTGTTGTCTGCGCTATAAGCCCTCTGGCTACAAGCTCGTCATAAATCTGCATGTCCTATAGACCTCCTACATTTTTTGTATATCTCTTTATATCTGTCGCAGTCATTTATATCATAGTAATATCTCTTATCAATATAAATTTACAATAAATCACCACACAGACAGATATTATAACATTTAACCATGTCAGGTGACAAGTAAGTTCAACCATAAATATAATCGTTTTATAATATTATCTGCCTACTTCCTCTGCAGTTTCAGTCTCCTGCCGATTCCGGCTGCCATGGCGGCAAGCAGAAAAATGTACGGCGTCGTCAGCGACTGGTTGAGGTTGAATAACGCCTGAACAGCATAACCGGCTATTCCAAGGGCAACTGCAATGCACGCACAGAAATCATGGTCAGACGAACTGAATGCCGTCCTTATCATACTGACAAATGCAGACACGATAAGTCCAACGTATGTCACCGCGCCGAGTACTCCCGTGGTTACCAAATACTGCAGATACTCATTGTGGGCATTATCATACACGACCCCCACCTTGGATATCATCTCATCATAATATCCGGCTGTCATTATGCTCTTGACCGACTCATTTCCGTATCCGAACAGCTTATTTACCAATGGGAACTCCTTGTACGTGCTGACAAGCCTGCTCCACACATATCCACGGTAATTACCCCATGAATCGTCAAATCTGAATATCCCATCGGCCTTCACCGAGCTGAAAATGACCGCGCACACTATTCCTGCAATCACAAGGACCGAACATACCACAAGTGAGATCTTCCCTGACCTATTAAATGTGTTACCATTCGAATCTTTCCTTGACAGTCTAAGTCTCGATACTGCATAGATCACGATACGGATCACCGCAAGCACACCAGAAGCCACTGCTATCAGTTCCGTATTTCTCGCAAAATTACTTATACCATCTAACTTGGCGATACTCTCCGGCGTTGTCTTTAGAAGCAGACTCACCGCTAGAAATCCAAGTGACATCACAAGCATCAGCTCCACAAATTCCTTTATCCTGCCACGGTATGTTGAAACCAGGAGCAATATCGCGGCTGCTGCACAGACACCTGCATACGCCAGATCTGCATTTGTCACAACTGTCGCAGCCGCCCCTGTAAATACCGCAGTCCAGGCGGAGAGCTTCACCCAATTGAACTTCCATGTGGCATCACCATCATATATCCTGCGGTCGTCAAGCCCCACACCAAATCCGACAGGGATCAGAACGCACAGAAAGCTTGCAAATATATCTATATTGCCAAATGTCGATATGTATATATCCATTATGCTGGATGCTAGCCCGTCCCTTATTCCAAGGAAATCTATACCGACATACTGAAAAACCGCGATTATACATGTAAATGAACCGACACACAGAAATGCCGGGAACACACATTTTCTAAGACGCAGGCCGCGTCCCATACAGACATACAGGAGCATGGCAAGGATCATAAACTGAAGTCCGCACCTTCTGCCCTCCTCGCCAGTATAGGCGGCCATTTTATCTGATGCCATCACAAACGCAAGTACATTGGCTACGAAAAAGCCAGCCATGAACCAGTCCGTTGCAACATAGCTTTTTCTGTACTTAAACATCACAAATGGCTTTTTCCCGTCAAACACATCGAGCAGCACTGCCAGCACCATGAGCACCGCGTACACACACAGCGCCACCTCAAATGCCTTGTACTTAGTTAGTGTGATGTCAAAATATTTGTCGTGCATTATGAGTGGATACAGAGTTCCCATATATAACAGAAATATCGTGCTGAGCCAGTCCTGCGCCGTCCCGGAATCATCAGATTTTTTCTTACGAATCTTATCCATTTCGAGTCTCCTTTTAAAGCAGTGGCGATAACAGGTTGAGCAGCGGTCCTATCAGGGACACCTTGCTTATGTTATTTCTACACCAAAGTATGTCTATCTCCTCCGACTCCTCAAATGTTGCAAACATATCATTCTTGACATCCGCTATCGCCTTGCAGTCATAGAGCAGGGCGCCACACTCAAAGTGGTGATAGAAGCTTCTGTTGTCCATATTGATCGACCCCACCGACGCAAGCCTTCCGTCCATAATAAGTGTCTTGGAATGTATAAATCCAGGTGTATACTGGTATATCCTCACGCCAGCAAGAAGCAGCTCCTTGTAGTTGGACTGTGTCATCTTGTATATATACTTTTTATCCGGTATGGCTGGTGTGACTATTCGCACATCCACGTCTCTCTTGGCTGCAAGCTTGAGTGCCGTCATCAGCTCATTGCACACTATCAGATACGGGGTAAATATGTATATATACTCCTGCGCATCATTTATCATCTGAATATAGAGATTTTCTCCGACATTCTCTCCGGTCAGCGGACTTGACTTATAAGGCTGTACATAGCCATCCTCTATATTTGAAAAGTCCACCTCCGGCTTATAACTCAGGTAGCTTCCCTCCGAATATCTGAAATAATTCCACATCTGGAGGAACATGACTGTGAAGCTCCAGGCACCCTCGCCCTCAAGTCTCACTCCGCTGTCCTTCCACCTGCCGTACTTTGTTATGCGATTGATATACTCATCCGCCATATTGTATCCGCCGGTATGGGCGATCTTGCCATCTATGACCGTTATCTTCCTGTGATCTCGGTTGTTGAATATCGTTGCAAAGAAAGGCACGACCTGATTGAACGCCATACATTTGATTCCGTATGACTCAAGCTCCTTCCAGTAATACTTTGGCACATTGAACACCGATCCTATGTCATCATACATGAATCTTACATCGAGTCCCTCTGCAGCCTTTCTCTTGAGGATCTCCAGGATCGTATCCCACATATATCCCTTATCAACGATGAAATACTCCATGAAGATGTATTTCTCAGCACTCTCCAGATCCCTGATAAGGTCATCCATGACATCATCGCCGATTGCATAGTATTTTACATTTGTATGCTTATAAAGGGGGGCCTGTGCCACATGCTCCATGTAATTGCATATTCTGTACGTTGGCTCGCCCTTGATATCTGCTGCCTGGCAGACATTTGCGCCCTTCACATTCTCATACACTTCCTGCTGCATAACTCTGAGCATGTTCTTCTTAAGCCTCTTCGGTATGAGCACATGTCCATAAAGCACATACATTAAACCTCCTAGTACAGGAAACAGCAGTATCGGCACCATCCACGCCATTTTGATCATCGGGTTGGTATCCTTTGTTATGAGATGAAATACAACTATCACGCTCAAAAGCTTCAATATTCCTGAGATGTAAATGTACCTTTCCTGCAGAATTATAATTCCAAATATCATCACTGCAAGCTGCAGGACGACCAAAAAACATGTTATCACCATTCTGCTGAGAAGTTTGTTAAGTATTTTCTTCATTCACGTATAACTTCCTTTTCTACAAATGATTACTGAACTGAGATCACCTTGTAGTCCTGATCCTCAACCGCCTTTGTGAGAACAGCGTCATCTACATCAGCATTTAGTGTAACTATCGCTATACCCTTCTCGTGGCTTACCTCGGCCAGATCGACCTGTGGCAGAGCCTCCAGGCACTTCTTGACTCTTGCCTCACAGTGTCCGCACATCATACCCTCTATCTTCATTGTCTTCTTCATATCATCATTTCCTTTCTCATTTTCAATTCTATGATTATTTTCAATTATATAATTATTCTCAGTGTTATCACTGTCATTTCCCTTGCGACCTGATCCTTCATCTTTTACTCCTACAGATCCGCTTCTATATTTTTCCTTGATCCTGTATCTATTATTTTTATCATAAATATCAGCCAAATTCAACCTCAGCGCGTTTGTTACTACACAAAAACTTGAAAGGCTCATGGCAAATGCTCCAAACATTGGATTTAAAGTCCATCCAAATATCGGTATCCACACACCTGCTGCAAGAGGTATACCGATTATATTGTAGATAAATGCCCAGAAGAGGTTCTCCTTGATATTTCTCATTGCCGCCATGCTGAGCCTTATCGCCGCAGGCACATCCAGCAGTGAACTCTTCACAAGAACTATATCGGCAGCATCTATGGCGATATCTGTTCCCGCCCCTATTGCAATTCCAATGTTTGCCCTCGTGAGCGCAGGCGCATCGTTTATTCCGTCGCCGACCATTATGACATTTGCATCGTCCATGAGCTCTCTGACGACCTTCTCCTTGCCATCAGGAAGCACTCCGGCGATAACTCTGTCTACTCCTACCTGGGCTCCGATCGCCTTTGCAGTCCTCTCATTGTCACCTGTGAGCATGACTATCGAGAGTCCCATCTTCTGCATCTCCTCTACAGCCTTCCTGCTCTCCTCCTTCACAACATCCGCAACAGCGATTATACCGAGCACCTTTCCGTTTCCAGATTCCGGCTTACCGGCAAAGAACATCGGTGTCTTTCCCTGTTCTGCCAGCATGTCAGCCTGAACGTCCATCTCATCCGTGATTGTTGCTGATTCGCTTATATATTCTCTGTTTCCCCCCACCATCACTATTCCATCTACCACTCCGGAAAGTCCATGTCCCGGAGCTGCCCGGAACTGTGTGACACTGATGTCATTTGTCTCCCTGGCATCACTGTACGCAGGATTGTCATTCCACTCGTCAACTATGGCCTTTGCCAGAGGGTGTTCACTCCTTCCTTCAAGCGCCGCTGCCAGCATGATAAGTCTTTCATTAGTTATACCCTCCGCGGGTATTATATCCGTAACAACCGGAGTACCCTTTGTTATTGTTCCCGTCTTATCGAGGACGACTATTCCTGTCTTGCCTGTCTCCTCCAAAGCTGTTGCAGTCTTAAACAGGATACCGTGCTTTGCACCCATTCCATTTCCAACCATGATCGCAACCGGTGTGGCAAGTCCCAGCGCACAAGGGCAGCTGATCACAAGTACAGATATTCCTCTCGCCAGCGCGTAGCCAACTTCCTTTCCGGCAATAAGCCATACGATCATAGTAACCACTGCAATAGCGATGACCACCGGCACGAACACCCCTGATACCTTGTCTGCTATCTTGGCTATCGGTGCCTTCGAAGCCGCTGCATCACTGACCATGTTGATGATTTTGGACAATGCAGTGTCACTTCCAACCTGTGTAGCCCTGCACTTCAAATATCCCGACTGGTTTATGGTTGCCGCCGACACCCGGCTTCCCTTGCTCTTGTCCACCGGTATGCTCTCACCCGAGAGCGTAGACTCATCCACTGCAGAATCTCCATCAAGTACGATTCCATCAACAGGAATGCTCTCTCCCGGTTTCACCACAAATATATCTCCGACAGCCACCTCGTCTATGCCCACCGCAACCTCCGCTCCGTCTCTTATGAGAACAGCAGTCTTAGGTGCAAGATCCATAAGTCCTTTTAAAGCATCCGTTGTACGTCCCTTGGAATATGCTTCAAGCGTCTTTCCAACGGTTATAAGAGCGAGTATCATGGCGGCAGACTCAAAATAAATGTCATGCATGAGTGTCATGACCTGAGCATCATCTCCCGCGGTCTGTGCCGCCGTCATGGCAAAGAGCACATATACACTGTATATAAATGATGCTCCGGAACCCATGGCGACCAGTGTATCCATGTTTGGAGCTCCGTGTATAGCACCCTTGAATCCACTGACAAAGAACTTCTGGTTGATGATCATCACCAATATGGTGAGAAGCATCTGTGTAAGTCCCATTGCCACATGGTTGCCGTCAAAGAACGATGGCAGCGGCCAGTTCCACATCATATGTCCCATTGATATATACATCAGAGGGATCAATATTATGACAGATGCCACAAGTCTTATCTTCATCTTTGACAGAGCCGCATCGCTCTCCGACTGTCCACCGCCCGAAGTCTTGTCGCTGCTTTTCGTCTGCGCTCCGCCATCTGCTGGAGAAGCGCCATACCCCGCTCTCTCCACGGCTGATATGATATCATCCCTTGAAGCAGTTCCGTCCACCATCATGGAGTTTGTCAGAAGATTGACCTGACATGTACTTACACCATCGACCTTGGAAACCGCCTTTTCTACTCTCGCACTACATGCACTGCAGCTCATTCCTGTCACATTGTATTTGTCCAATGCACACACCTTCTTTCTGTATTACATTTGTCATTTCATCCAGTTGCATAATTTCAGTTACATTATTTCAGTTACATTATTTCAGTTATATTATTTCATAAGTCTTGTTATCGTATTTACAAGATCCTCTATCGTGTCATCCTTGCCATTTCTTATGTCATCAGCCACACAGGTCCTGATATGCTCTGCAAGAAGTACCTTATTGAAGCTGTTGAGCGCCGCGTTTATGGCTGACACCTGGAGCACTATGTCTGTACAATAGGCATCATTTTCAAGCATTCCCTTGACGCCTCTTATCTGTCCTTCTATCCTGCTTAGTCTATTCATAAGTCTCTTGTATTCCTCATCTGTCCTCTGTCTCTTTCTGTCGCTGCAGCAGCATGCGTGTTCATCACTCATAGTATCCGCCTTTCCTCTGTAAATATTTGTACATGTATGATCTTTTATTTCATTTATCTATCTTTCATATATTTTATATACCCTAGGGGGGTATTTGTCAATTCTTATTTCTTTATTGATAATCATAATCAATATCGCTATCTTGCTTGCCTACGGTTTATAACACAAAAAAATCCCTGTGAAAGATCTGAAATAAACAGATCGCTCACAGGGATCATATTCCTGTTATTCTGTATTTACTGCTCTGCAGTTATCACTCTATAACGCTTACTCTTCTACAGCATCTGTAGTATCATCCACCTGAAGATCAAGATCATTGATATCTATTGAACCATCATCAGATGAATCTGAAGAGTCATCTGATACAGCGCTGTCATCCGCTATTGAAGCTCCGTCCTCATCGAGATCGGAATCATCTAAAGTCACATTATCATCATCGCCACCTACCACTGTACTGTCAGTATATGAGAATGACTGTGTGTTGAGTACACTCTTGAGATCGATCAGTTCTCCTGTCTCAGCATTCAGCATGATAAGCTGCAAAGGATTTGAAATATCAAGACCGTCATCACTCTGTGAACTATCACCATCGCCAGTCTTTTCACACTGTGCAAATACCCATACAGGAAGATACTCGTACTTGTCTCCATCCTTTATCTTATAGTAGGCAAGCTGCACGTTGTTAAACTCTATGCTACTGTACTGAGTCTTGTTCTCAGCATAATATGTGTTGACTGCCTTGGGAAGAGCCTTCACTGCATCCTCCCATGAGATAAGATCAACATTCTCCTTCTTGTCTCCTGTTGCCTTGAAATAATCGTAGCAGTATGCTGAAACAATGCCATTATCGTCTATCTGCAGCTCAAATGTCTCATCCATAGTGTCATACCATACATCATCTGACGAATTCAGTGAATCAATATTGTATACAGATGGTGTATACGGAGCTATCCCATCAACTGAGCGCTTGTATGTGATCACATATCCACTCTTCTCAGATGCAAGTGTGTTATATGATGTATCGCTGTACTCCCATATAAGGTCTGTGCAGCCTGTCTCAATTATGTCTGAGATTCCGCATCCAGCAAGGAAGCTCAGCCCCTGCTGTATAGCATCATCCTGGCTGACCGTTGCTGTATTTGCTGTGTCCTCACCGTCATAGTAATCGCTGCTGTAGCAGTATACTGATGATGCGCCCTCCTTAGGTCTATAATTGATGAGCTGATCTGATGGATAGTAGTCTATTGAGAATCCTCCGCTCTCTCCAGTCTCTGTTGAGTTAAATGAGATCATGTACATATTCTCACCCTTTGAGCCAACAAAGGCATCTGCAGAATAATCACCGGCGCCCTCTCTCTCATCCGTTGCCGTCTTGAGCTGCTCCTTTAGTGATGAGATGTAATCGTCAAAAAACGACTTCTCGTCATCACTTGTCGACTGCTTTGAGAGTTCCTCATAATTCTCTATCTCTCTCTCAAGATCTCCCTTGTAAGGTTTTTCCCAGCTGTATGTATATACACCGGCACTTACATCAAAGAAGTTTTCGCACACTCTCTTTTTGTATTCATTGTCTACCTGATTCTGATTGTAGTAGAGTATAGACATCTTGTCTGTATCAGGTACTGTGATCTTGGAGGCATTTATCTTAACATCCGTAAGACCAGTCGCATCGGTGTCTATCCCCTCCAGAGTACCCTCATAGGAGTCTGGCACATCAAGTCTTGATGCAAGCTTTCCGCCACCACCTGAACCATTCTCATCATCGCCCATATTGTAGTCTACTTTCTTCTTGCCGCATCCTGTGAGAACTGTTCCTGCCACAAGAGATGTTACGAGAAGCAGAGTCAACGCTTTTCCACAACCTTTTTTCTTCATATAATACCAACCTTTCCTGCTTTATAAGCACCACGACATCTATATACTCCCTGTCTTTTCAGGCGCATTTATTAAAATTATAATATATTTTAAAGTTAGTTACAAC
>OKVH01000120.1_pt1 | contig 43952 bp, 42 predicted proteins | sample 1604791 | NCBI WGS metagenome assembly OKVH01 (sample SAMN01760919, study PRJEB22395) | human gut metagenome | reverse complement strand
GCCAGAAGGGAAAAGGCGCAAGCAGATGGCGCAGTTGAATCTGGAAATAGTATTATACCTCCACCACCCCCGTGGCGACCCGCTCCACAAACACCTTGTCGTGTTCCACCAGCAGCATCGTCGGCTGATACTGCTGAATCAGCGTCTCCAACTGCACCCGGCTGAACACGTCGATGTAGTTCAGCGGCTCATCCCACACAAACACATACGCCGGCTCGCACAGCGACCGCGCCAGCAGGATTTTCTTCCGCTGCCCTTGGCTCATCTCCTGCAAGTCGTGAGCAAACAACTCGCGTGGGCAGTCCATGTTCCGCAGAATCGCCTTGAAGAGCGTTTCGTCCACCTGCGCATCGCGGATGAAGTCGCGCAAACTGCCGCGCAAATCATCCACCCGCTGCCGCACGGACGAGAACGTCACACCCGACGCAATGCGGATATTCCCCGTCAGCGCGTCACTCTCCCCCAGAATCCCTTTGAGGATGCTGGATTTTCCGCACCCGTTCGCGCCGATAAGCGCCAGCCGCTCGCCCTGACGCAGCGTGAACCGCACGTTTTCGCAGACTGTCCGATTCCCATAGCGAACCGCGCCGTTTTCCACCGAAATCAGCACGTCTTTCGGATGCGGCAGCGTCGTCATGCGCAGCGTACCGACCTGCTCGACGTTTTTCAGCAGCGTCTGCTTTTCCTCGATGGCGCGTTCCTGCCGCACCTGCGATGCTTTCGACCGCTTCATCATCCGCTCCGACGCCGCGCCGAGAAAGCCGCGGTCTACTTTCCCATAAAAGGACTTATCCGCGTGGCGCTTGTTTTCCTCCGCGCGATTGCTCCATTCCGCCGTTTTGCGCGCGGCGGCTTCCAGCTGCTTGATTTCTTTGCGAAGCGCGTCGTTCCGGGCGGCTTCGGCTTCGTTTTCGCCGTTCAGGCGCGCTTCAAACGTGTCGTAATTTCCCTGCATGACGTAGGTGTTCGCCTTGTTCAGGCAGACCACATGGTCAATCGCGCGGTTGAGGAAAGCGCGGTCATGGCTGACGAGCAGAAAGCCGTCTTTGCGGCGCAGGTAGTCCGCGAGCATTGCACGACCGGGTGCGTCGAGGGAATTGGTGGGTTCGTCGATGAGCGGATAGGCGTCCTCGCGGGCGAATAGCGCCGAGAGCATCACGCGGGTCTGTTCGCCGCCGGAGAGCGTATCAAACGGGCGGTTGAGCGCCTCTTCCGGCACGTTGAGAAGGGATAATTCGCGCATCAAGCGCCATTCCTCGCACGTTGGCGCGGCGGTTTGGGCAATTTGCCATGCGGTTTGCGTGGCATCCGCGACGGGATACGGGAACAGCACAGGCATCAGCGGGCAGTCGATTTTCCCTTTGCCCTGCAAATCGCCGGACAGCAGGCGCAGGAGGGTGCTTTTTCCGCGTCCGTTGCGGGCGATAAGCCCCGTGCGCCACGCCGTGTCGAGGGACAGGGACAAATCCGCAAAGACGGCTTCCGGTGCGCCGTCGTAGGTGAATGACAGATGTTCAATTTTCAGCTGCAAAATGAATTTCCTCCGCTTTGGTCAGCAGGAAGGACAGACCGACAAGACGAATCATGCAATTTTTTCTGTACAGCAAAAGCTGACCCGCTATGCGGTAATTTCTGCCATCGTGAACAAACCGCTTGCTTGCGGTTCATTGCTTCCCTGCTCAGTCAACAGGTGCAGAAATCACAGACGCATATGCGGATCAGCCTCCTTCGCGCGTTGCTGTTTATCAGAATACCATTTTTCGGTGCACTTGTCAAGGTGGAAAAACGGTGGTATAATAGAAAGGAAGTTGATTTTTGTCGGAGGATGTGCCATGAGTTTCACCCACCTGCATCTGCACACGGAATATTCCCTGCTGGACGGCGCGTGCCGCATTCCAAAGCTCGTCGAGCGCATCAAGGCGCTTGGCATGACCTCCTGTGCCATCACCGACCACGGCGTGATGTACGGCTGCATCGACTTCTACTCCGCCATGAAGGATGCAGGCATCAAACCCATCATCGGCTGCGAGGTCTACGTCTGCCGCGACCGGCTGGACAAATCCGCCGCGAACCGCGAGTACAGTCACCTCATCCTCCTGTGTGAAAACAACACCGGCTATCAGAACCTGATGAAACTGGTCAGCGAGGGCTTCCTGACCGGCTATTATTATCGCCCGCGCATTGACTACAACCTGATTCGCCAGCACAGCGAAGGGCTGATTTGCCTCTCCGCGTGCCTGTCCGGCGACCTGCCGAAGCTGCTGCTGCAAGGGCGCTACGACGACGCGGAAGCGTATGTACGCGAAATGCAGGATATTTTCGGCGAGAAGAACTTCTATGTTGAAATCATGGATCACGGCATCCGCGAGGAGAAAATCGTCATGCCGCGCCTGATTTCGCTTGCCCGCGAGATGAATGTGCCGCTGGTGGCGACGAACGACTGCCACTACTTGGAGGAAAAGGATGCAGACGCGCAGGAAGTGCTGCTGTGCATCCAGACGGGCAAGACGCTTGATGACGCGAACCGGATGCGCATGGACACGCGCCAGCTCTACGTCAAAAGTGAAGATGAAATGCGCACGCTGTTCGCCGCCTGCCCGGATGCTGTTGACCGCACGCAGGAGATTGCCGACCGCTGCAACGTCGAGTTCGAGTTCGGCGTGACGCGTCTGCCGCATTATCCCGTGCCGGAGGGCGAAACCGCGCTGTCGATGCTCACCCGCCTGACGCATGAGGGCTTGCGCGAGCGCTATCCCGACGCAAAGGAGACCGACGAGCCGTGGCAGCGGTTGAATTATGAGCTGAACGTCATCTCGTCGATGGGCTACGTCGATTACTTCCTCATCGTCTGGGACTTCATCCGCTATGCCAAGAGTCAGGGCATCATGGTCGGGCCGGGGCGCGGCAGCGGCGCTGGGTCGATTGTCGCGTACTCGCTGGGCATCACGATGCTGGATCCGCTGAAATATCAGCTGCTGTTTGAACGCTTCCTGAACCCGGAGCGCGTCACCATGCCTGATATCGACGTGGACTTCTGCTACGAGCGCCGGCAGGAGGTCATCGACTATGTGGCGCGCAAGTATGGCGCAGACCATGTGAGCCAGATTATCACCTTCGGCACCCTGCAGGCGAAGGGCTGCATCCGCGACGTCGGGCGCGTCTTAGGCATGAGCTATCAGGACACGGACGCGGTCGCGAAGGCGATTCCCTTCGACCTCGGCATGACGCTGGAAAAAGCGCTGACGCTCTCGCCGCTTCTCAAAACCATGTACGACGAACAGCCGGAAGTGCATCGGCTGATTGACACCGCCATGACGCTGGAGGGTATGCCACGCCACGCCTCCACCCACGCGGCAGGTGTGCTGATTACGGGCAAGCCGGTGATGGAATACGTCCCCCTGCAGCGCAACGACGAGGTCATCACGACGCAGTACCCGATGGGGACGATTGAGCGCCTCGGCTTGCTGAAGATGGACTTTCTGGGCTTGCGGACGCTGACTGTCATCCGCGATACGCTGGATATGCTGCGCGAGCAAGGCATCGACATGAAGCCGGAGGACATTCCGCGCGACGACCCGGCGGTGTACGAAATGATTTCCGCCGGCGACACGGACGGCGTGTTCCAGCTCGAAGGCGGCGGAATGCGCACCTTCCTGACGAACATGAAGCCCACCTGCTTTGAGGACATTATCGCCGCAATTTCACTCTACCGTCCCGGCCCGATGGAGTCCATCCCGCGCTACATTCAGGGCAAGCAGAACCCGTCGAGCATCCACTACGAGACGGAGAAGCTGCGCCCGATTCTGGACGTCACCTACGGCTGCATGGTCTATCAGGAGCAGGTGATGCAGATTGTGCGCGATTTGGCAGGATACAGCTACGGTCGAAGCGACCTTGTCCGCCGCGCGATGGCGAAAAAGAAGCACAAGGTGATGGCGCAGGAGCGCGAATACTTCATCCACGGCAAGCTGAACGACGACGGGACAATTGACGTGCCGGGCTGCGTGCGCAACGGCGTGCCGGAGGAAGTCGCGTCACACCTTTACGACGAGATGACCGCGTTCGCGTCCTACGCCTTCAACAAATCCCATGCCGCCGCGTATGCCGTCGTCTGCATCGAGACTGCGTGGCTCAAGCGCTATCATCCCGTGCCGTTTATGGCGGCGATTCTCAACAGCGTATACGGCAATCCGGCGAAAATCGCGGCATACATCCAGTACTGCCGTTCGCGCGGCATTGCGATTCTGCCGCCGGACGTGAACCGTTCGCAGTGGAAATTCACCGTCGCGAAAGCCCCGGACGGACAGTTGGGGATTCTCTTCGGCTTAGGCGCGGTCAAGACGGTCGGGCAGGGTGCGGTGGATGCGATTATCCGTGAGCGCAAGCACGGCGCGTACCGCGACATCTTCGACTTCTGCCGCCGCATCGACACGAGCGAATGCAACAAGCGCGTCGTCGAGAGCCTCATCAAGGCGGGCGCGTTCGACGGCATGGGCGGCAATCGTCCGCAGCTGATGGCGGTGTTTGAATCCGCCATGGATGCGAACTCGTCCCTGCGCAAGCAGACGGTGGACGGGCAAATCAGCCTGTTCGACATGGCATTCGGCGGTGCGCCGCTGGTTCAGGAGAATCACACGCTGCCGAATCTGCCGGATTATCCCCTGCGGCAGCGGCTGGCGCTGGAGAAGGAGATTGCGGGGGTGTACATCACCGGACATCCGCTGGATGATTACCGCGACGTGCTGGGCAAGCTGCCGTTCTCCACCGCCGATTTGGATGGGCTGGAGGAGCGCGAGGACCATGGCTTGTCCCTCGACGGGCAGATCGTCGACATGGGCGGCATTCTGACCGAAGTGAAGGGCAAGGCGACGAAAAAGGGCGCGTACATGGGCTTCATCACGCTGGAAGACCTGACGGGGCAGATTGAGTGCCTTGTGTTCCCGAAGGTGTACGAGCGCTATCAGGGCATGATGGCGGTGGATGATTTGGTGGTGCTGCACGGGCGGCTGTCCATCCGCGAGGAGGAAGCGCCGAAGCTGCTGGTGGAGAAGCTGATTCCGCTGGAGGCGTGGCATCCGGAGGAATCCGCCCCCGCCGCGACGATGGGGCAGAGCACCGCGCGCCCCGTGCCGCCGCCGAAGCGCCACACATCCGAAGCGCCGAAGCTGACTGATGCGCAGGCAGCGGCGAAAGCCCCCCGGAAGCTGTACCTGCGCCTGAATCGTCCGCAGATGGATGCGGCATCATCGGCTTTGTCGCTGTATCCGGGTTCTGTGCCGGTGTATCTGCACCTGCCGGCGGAGAAGATGACACTGCTTGCGCCGAAAACCGGCTGGTGCGACGCAAGTGACGGGTGTTTGAATCGGCTGAACGCGCTGCTTGGTGCGGAGAATGTGAAATTGTTGGAAAGCAGGTGATTGCATGAGTGAACAGCAGAAAAAAGGTCGTCTTGGCGAGGTGATTCGCTTCGTCGTGACGGGCGGCGTGTGCTTTCTGATTGAACAGGCGGTTTTGTCGCTGCTCAAGGAGATTTTCGGGCTGGATGTAAATATCGGCACGCCGATTGCGTTCTTGGTGTCGGTGGTGGCAAACTATCTGCTGTGCGTCAAGTGGGTATTCCCCGGCGCGGACGGCAGCGGCGGCAAAACGAAAGCGGGCTTTGTGCTCACAAGCGGCATCGGTTTCTTCCTGAACTGGGGCATCATGGCGCTCCTGACCGCGCTTTTCGGGCAGGACAGCATTCTGCTGACCCTCTTCGGCATCCAACTGAAAGTCTACCACCTGAACAAGGCAATTGCGACCCTGCTGGTGATGATCTGGAACTACTTCACAAAGCGGCTGATATTGAAGAAGAAGTGACTCAAGGGGCGTTGCCCCTTGACCCCACCAAAGGGTCTTCGACCCTCTGGACTCCCTTTCGCGCGATTGAGTTGGTGACAACTGCATACAGTGCCCGCGTGTTTATCCGGCGAACCTACGGTTTCAAAAGAAACAATACCCCAAAAGTATGAAGTTGAGGACGACCCGAAGGTTTCCAAAGGGCGACCGCAGACTTCGTCTGTTTTTACTGCCCTTTGGTAGCCTCCGCAGAGGCGAAATCCCCTGCGAATCATTCAACCATCAAGGAGAAGCAAATTCCCCATGAAACCAGTAATTTTCTTCGATTGGGACGGAACCCTCGCCGACAGCATGAACCTCTGCGTCGCCGAAATCCGCCAAGCCCTTATCACCATGCGCCTCCCCGACCTGCCCGACGACGTCCTCCGCCAGTGCAACGGCCCGACGTTCGAGCAGTCCCTGGACATTCTGCACATCCCCCATGACCGCGCGCAGGAGTACATGACCACGCGCCTGACCGCCGAATTAGCCCTCGTGCCGACGGTCAACCACCTGTTCCCCGGCGTGCGCGAGATGCTCCAAACGCTCCGGGAATACGCGGATTTGTGCATCGTCAGCAACGGCGAGCATGACTATATCGCGCTGTGCCTGCAAGTGTTCGGGCTGACGGACGTGTTTGTCCGCACGGCGACATCCGTGCCGGGGCGCACGAAGGGCGAAAATCTCCGCGCGCTGCTGGACGACCTGCGCCCGGAACGCGCCGTGATGGTAGGCGACCGGCTGGGCGACATCCGCGCGGGTCAGGAGAACGGCCTGCCGACGATTGCGGCGTGCTACGGCTACGGGAACGACGCGGAGTACAATCAGGCATCCCTCCGCGCCGAAAGCGTGGCGGACTTGACCCGGCAGCTGGTGGATTTTTGCCGGACGGGGCACTGATAACAATTCGGAATAAGTGCTTTCCATCGAGTCTTCTATCATAAAAATCCCGCCCCCTCGTTAGCGGGGGCTCTGTAAAACAGTATTAAGTTCAAAAAGACGAAGACGTAATGTTTTCAAGGCTTGCGGCGTGACTTCGGTCACGCCGTTTCCTTTGTCATCAGTTCATGGATCGGGATGAAGCCAATGCCGTTGTACTTGATGTGGATCGCTTGGGTGCGATGTCCACTGCTCTTGTCCGGCGCTTCCACATAAATCGCTTCGATCAATTCATGCAGGATATAGCCGTCAAGCTTGTCAATTTCCAACGAATGGTCCTTCAGCCTCTGAATGAACTGCTCCACAAACTCATTCTGCTTTTCCTGTACTTCAATTTCTTCCCGGAGACGGATCACTTCAGCTTCCAACTGCTTTTGCTCCGTTTCATAAGAAGAGCTGAGCATTTCATAACGATCATCGCTCAAACGGCCTGCAGCGTTATCCTCATAAATCTTCATGAACAGTCGCTTAAGCTCTTCAATCCGTTTTTCGCTTCTTTCCATCTGCTTTCTCAGCTTCAGGATTTCTTCTTCGCTCTGCATTTCCCGCATCTCATACATGACCTTTCGAAAGTATTCTTCATGATAAAGAATATGATTGGTCACCGCCTGGATGTGCCGCAAAACCAGTCTTTCCAGCACTGCTTCCCGTATAAAGTGTCCCTTACATCCGTCTTTGCGTTTATTCCGATGGGTGCTACAGTCGAAGAATGCCTGATCCGTCCGGTAGTTGTTGGATGATCCGAATTGCATCCGTTCCCCACAATCCGCACAATACACCAATCCGGAAAACTTGCTGCTGATTCCCGTCTTTGTCATTCGATGCCGCTTGGATCGAATCTCCTGCACCTGCTCAAACACATCTTCTTCAATGATTGCTTCATGTGTATCAGGGAAGATTGCTTGTTTCTCCACCGGGTTTTCACGTTGTTTCTTGTCCCAAATGGAGTTGGTGTAGGTACGGAAGTTTACCGTACAGCCCGTGTACTCTCTTCTTTCAAGAATCCTCGCCACCGTACTGCTTCCCCAATAGACGGGATTATACGGTGCGCCTCCCGGCGGATTCAAGCCCTTCTGCCGTTTGTACGCTGTGGGATTCAGAATCTTTTCAGCAGTCAGCTGTTTTCCAATCTGCAACGGGCCCCTGCCTTCCATGCACATTTGGAATATTCGTTTGACGACTGCCGCTGCTTCCGGATCAATTATCCAGTGTTTGGAATTGGCGGGGTCTTTCATGTATCCATAGGGTACATTGGTCGTCAGCGGTATGCCCTTCTCGCCTTTTGCCTTGTTGACCGCCCGGATTTTTCGGCTGGTATCACGGGCATAAAACTCGTTGAACCAGTTTTTGATACCGGCAACGTCATTGTTGACGCTTACCTGGTCGGCTGAGTCGTAGTTGTCGTTGATGGCAATGTACCGCACACCGCACTGTGGGAAGGTGTATGTCGTGTACAGTCCCACCATCGCTGTATTGCGTCCTAGGCGGGAAAGGTCTTTTGTGAGCAGAACGCCCACTTTCCCTGCTTCGATCTCAGCCAGCATACTTTTGAAACCTGGTCTGTCGAAGTTGGTGCCGCTGTACCCGTCGTCCACGAAGAAAGTCGGATTGGGAAAGCGATGCCCTCTTGCGTATTGCAGCAGGATTTCTTTTTGGTGTTCTATCGACAGGGATTCGCCCAGCCTTGCATCCTCCTGGGAAAGCCTGCAATAGAGTGCCGTGATTTTTGCCCCTGACATATCTGTGTTATCCTCCTTACCTGTCGGGGCATCTGTCAGTACAGGATTGGTCGCATTCAGTATATCATATTTCTTCAGTTCTGTCATCGTCAGCTTCCTCCTGCTCTTCAGTATTTACGGCAATCTCTTCGACAAGTTTTCTCGCCATGATACGCTCAAGTTTTCTGGTAAAAAGCGTAATGCCTTCATAGCTGCCAGTGACTGTATAGGCTGTTCCATGGATTGTTTCGTGTAAAGTGATTTCGGGTATCCAGTAAGCCGACAGGTTTGGAGTTGAGATGCTTCCGTTTTCTTCAAGGGTATATTTTGCTTCACTCATGGTAAAATGTTCTCCTTTACGTTTCGTGATATGGGGCAGGGCGACCCATAGATCGTCCTGCCTCGATGGGGTGTCCGGGAAGCATTGATTTTCCTGGACTTTTTTCGTCCTAAAGGGTAACGGTCACGCCGATGTTTTCTGACGCTCCCGATAGCGGCGCTGCTTCTCCCGGCTTCTGGCTTGCTTGGCTGCTAAGCCGCAGTCGGCACAATAGCGCTGACGGTTGCTGCCGGGGACGAAGGGCTTGTGGCAGCGGACACATTCCTTCCAGCCTTCACCTGCCTCTTCTTCCTCACTGAGCAGCTCATGCCAGACAGCGGTGTTCAGCTCCGGCTGCAAGGGCAAGACTGCCCGAAGGAAATAATCACAGTTCACAGCGCCGTCATGGATGGTCTTGTAGACCGGACTGATCACATGGCAGGGCCGGTCCTCTGGCAGGCAGCAGCCATTGTCATAGTTGGCACACTCCTTCTGCACCAGTTGACGGATGCCGCGCTGAATCTGGTTTTCAATCTGGTTCATACTCATCTGCCTCCTCTCTCTTGTTTTTTCTTTTGCTTTTCAGTCTGTTGCTTTTGCGTTTGCGGCTGTATATGCGCTGTATTCTGCTGCTCCAATTCTTCACTGCGCCGGATCGCCCAATCTGCGGATGCTTCCAAAAAGGCTTCCAATTCTTCCTTGTTTTGCACTTCCTCAGAAACATCTTCATAGCGTTTTTGCCCGCTCTGATTGGTAAATGTCAGTGCTTCCGGCAACACCTTCCGAACATGGGAGCGAATCTTCATCTGCTCGTCAAGATCTGCCTTCACGTTTTCCAGTTCAGGCAGCATGGCTTCCACTTCCGCCCGAAGCTGGGTGGATTCCGCGCGAAGCGTTTTGCTGTTGATAGGCAGCGTGACATTCAGCTTGTGCAGCAGCTTATTAGCTTTGTCGATCCGGGTCAGTTCATCGGCGTGTTCCTGCCGATACTTTTCCTTTGATTTTGTGAAATGAATTCCGTTGTATTTCTCCCGGATCGGATTCAACTCTTTCAGCGTCTTGACCGCATCCAGGATGGCGTCAATATCGCGGATACGTTTCTCCTTTGCCTTTTTATCCGATTCCATTTCTCGGACTTTTCCGCTGGTGGCATTCAACAGCCGGGCAAAATCCTTAATGGAGAAGATATCATGATCTTTCATAAAGCACAGAACCGCCGCCTTCTCTTTCATATCGTTGATGCCGCCTTTGTTGCGTGCGCCATTGCTCCAATCCCAGCGTTCCTTTTCCCGCAGGTCATAGTAGGCCATGAGCACGGAAAGAAGCGGATAATCGCCGGGACTTTCCAACTTCTTCTGATCGTTGATGACTTCGGTCAGTTCTGTCAGCCATTCCTTCAGGGCTTTCAGCTTGTCCTTGATTGCGGTAAACAGGGCATTGATGAGTTTTACAGCCCTGTTGTGATCACCAAGCTCCGTGTGGATGCCCTTCTTCTCCAGGGCAGAAGCGGCAGGGCCCAGGTGTACAGTGGGTGCCAGCTCGATCCCCTGCCGCTCAAAAGATCGCATATCAATGCGTTCCTCTCTGCCTGCTTTTTCCAAAGCGGCGTTTTGCATGATCTCCCATTCATGCCGCCAGATTTCGCAGTTGCCCCGATCATTCCAGCCGTCCCAGCTGACACAGCGGCGCTTGAATTTTCCGTTGGCCGTTTGGATGCGCTCGCCATTTTCATCCAGGATAAACTCGGTTCGTGTTTTCGGGTTCCACTCTCCTTGCTCATTGATTGAACGCATGGTCAATAACACATGGGCGTGAGGATTTCCCTCCTCGTCGTCATGAACAGCAAAATCCGCAATCATGCCGCGATCCACGAAGGATGTTTGGCAGTAATTGCGGATCAGCTCGATGCTCTGTTCCTGGGTCAATTCCTTGGGCAGTGCCATAATAATGCGTCGGGCGGTCTGAGCCGTGGCTTTCATCTCGGAAGCATCCACCGCGTTCCAGAGTGTTGCCCGATCCCGGTATTTCTCCGGGGCGTTGGGCGGAAGGAGAATTTCCTTGTGGATGATTCGCTCCAGGTGATCGCCGGATTTCCATTCATGCTCATATTCGGAATAAATTTTATCGCCCGATTGGTAGGCGGCGGCTCCAACTGCGGAGTTGCCCTTCACCTTGCCTCGGGCGATAATTGTGATATTAAAATGGGGACACGGAATGTGTGCCTCACCTCCTATTCGTATCGTTACCTGATGCACAGCGAACGGTGCATCTTGCCTCGTCGTTCCTGACCCGCCGCAGCGCTCCTATGGGGTAGCCGATGAAATCGGCGCAGGGGGCCGCCCCTGCTGATGGAGGGAAGCCATGAATATGGCCTCTCTCCATCGAGCCCTCCGCAGGAGCCCTCGGAGAGCGCAATGGATGAACGAAGTTCATATAATTGCGCCCTCCGTAAACTCCGGGGTTCTTAGTCTGCCAAACTCCCGGCTTCGGTTCCCTCGGCCTCGGCGGCGGCCTTTCGCTTAGCTTCCATCAGGTTTGCCAGGTGCGTTTTCGCATAGGGCGTGTTCAGGGCGTACTGCAAATGATTGAACACTTCTTCGTCCGAAAGCTCCGGCGCGCCAAGCTCAGCAAGCAGCTTTTCCACGTAACCACCACGATTGCACAGCCGATGGGTGCGCTCGTTCCGCTTCAACTCTGCAATCCGCTTCTTGAGCTGCTTCTCTTCCTCCTGTGCCCGTCGCACCTTCTCCTGGGTCTTCTCCTGAGCAGCCAACAGCTTTTCCATCTGGGTACTCATACGGTTCTTCACCTCCTTCCCATTGCCGTCAACAGGCAATGCAAAAGGCACCGGTTTCCTCGATGCCCTTTGCGCTGACTGCTGAAAAATGGCATACAAAAAGCGCCACATTTCTGTGACGCTGTTGCAAATGAGAAAGTCCATTGATCCTTCACTATTATGTTGAAATCTTCAAAAATCATGAAAAATTACCGACAGGCTGGAAAAGAAAAAACATGACACTTCCTCGTCTTTCTCGCATGCTCCACCAATGTGCATCGGTATGAGGTAGGGAACTCTTTTTCTCTGCTTCCGAATTTCACAAATAAGAATACAATGCTTACTCTCGAATCAGGACAAAAAGAAAAGCCTGGGAACAATTTCTCAGGCTTTCACAAATACATTATATCATGTCAAGAGGGTGACATCAAGTGCTTTTTGAGAAAAAATGAGACTTCATGATGGGCATTTTTTCCTGTCATTATTCGCGTTCTTCCGCATAACGGGCTGCTTGTGATTCCTCCCACGCAGCTGGCATATTCAGACAGAACCAGACAAGGCACAGGTTGCGTACAAGCTTGGTAAGCATATGGCCCCTGGGAAACAGATAACGAACTTTTGATAGGTAATGAAAGTACCTATCCGAAATACCGATTTTCAATAATTTCGTTTGTGTTTCTTTTCCGACGCCGGAGCGGATATACTTTCCCAATCGCGCCTGATCCGCTACATGAACGGCTAAGCTGTCGTCCGCTATCCCTTTTTGTTCTAAATGAGAATGAATGCGATCATAAACATCCTCACAGAAAACATCCAATTCATAGATTGTCTGGGGGTTGCTTCGCACAGCCGCTTTGATTTCGTCATATCCTTCAATAGTAGCATGATCAAAGCCAAGAAAATGAAGCAAACCGGAAAAATCACCGGGATGGGCATCCTTGATCAAGGCGGCGTTGTCACACACATTATCGTACAAAATTCCCGGCAGCTCATATTGAAGATACGGCCGAGTATTATCAGGAGAATGCCAGGGAATTTGCTGCGGACTAACGTTACTTTTCTTGCACAGCTGCCAGAGCAGCGTATCCTGCCTGGATTTATAAAACTGAATCGAAGGATAAGGATATATTTCCGGCTGGGCGTCGCGATAATTCATGCAGATCATTCTGTCCGGCGGGTCAACGGTGGCTTTATCTGTTTTGGGCAGGAAAACATACTTCACCATCTCATCGTCCATAAAGCCGGCACGGATAAACAGTTGATCGGGGAAAAAAGTTAAAAGCTGCCGCTGAACATCCTCCTGCAATTCATCCGGAATATCCACGTTAATTTGAATTCTCTTTTTCAGATCTATTTCCGCCAAATAAACGGTGTTCATGCCGTCATGCAACATATTTTCACCGCAGCTGCAAGTTTTCTCCGGCAGGTCCCATCCATACTTCTTTTGCTTTGTGAATTGAACGCATTGACAACGCGGACAGTAATAATGGGGCGGCAGCGGGTTCACTTCCGAAATGCCCAGCAACCAGCAAACAAAGGACGCGCCAATCCTGCCGCGCAAAGTGAACGCCGCTTTCAAAGCATCAAAGTGCTGCGCCAAATGGCACAGAAATGCCAGCAGCATTTCCGTGTCTGTATTTTGCAGGCGTGATTTTTCTCTTTGATACCATGCCAGAATCAGCGACGGGATTTCAGTTCCGTACAGCGTGTGCATTCTTTCTTCCGCTAGGGACCAGATATCGTATGTCATGTTTCCTCCTGATGAGCATAATATGCCCGCAAATCATCCAAACACAAAAGCATAGGCGCTCCGCCATGGCCAGCGCCGGTGTCGATGTCGATCCAGGTTTCCGTTTGAAACATCCGGCCTGCGCTTCCATAACAGCGCGTGGGCGTGTGACCGAATACAGTAAGAATGCCGTCAAAATATCTTTCATCCGGCTGCGGCCGATGCCAAAGCAGTTCGTCAGCAGTATATTCGTTGATCTTTTTTTCGAGGGAAAAACCACCCAGCCCGGAATGAACCAGCAGGAAATCCTGCTTTTCTGTACTTACGCTCTCATACAGCGGCGCTTCCCGCAGATATTCCAGCAAATCATCGAGGGCTTCGGGATTCTTCTGCCTCAGATCGCGCAGCGCCCGAATGGTGGGCTCCGCCCCATTGTTCATCCAGTTCAGCAGAAGCCTCACCTGTTTTTCATCCAGAGAGGCGACGGAATCATCGGTGATTTCATCGAAAAGAAAGGCGCAGGAAAGCAGCATGGCTTCGTGGTTTCCCAGGATCAATTCCACATTAGGCTGCTCCATCATCCATCGAAGCAAGCCGACTCCGCCATCCACGTTCCGGTCGATCACGTCGCCCAGCACGAACAGGAAATCCTGATCGCCGAAATTTGCCTGTTTCAGCAGTTCCTGAAATTGGTCCAAGGGATAGCCGTGCAGATCAGAAGTCGCATAGATCAAGGGTTCATCCTCTCTCGGCAGGGAAAGGCCGGGCTTGACGCCAATGCCGGGCCTTTCCGTTCAGGTTATTTGCGGAAAAATTGCTGCGTCCACTTGCTGCAGCTCTGCTGTCCGTTCATCTTGGCGTTATTGAAGCCGCCGCCGGCGCAGCGGGCTTTTTCGTTCATGTCGTATTCTACAAAATTGCAGAAGGCATCCGGATTCTTCCGCCCGCACCAGCGGGAGCAGGTAGCACAGTTTTTCCAGTTGGAAGGGATTTTGTTTTTCATAATGATATCCTCCTTTGCACGTGAATCTTTAGACTGATTCTGCTGACAATAATAGAATACCATCATGAATGAGACATAAAGAGTACATCTCGACAAATATTCTGATTCACGAATGTGATGAGTCAGCGGTTTTATTTTTCAAATACTTGAAGGTCTTTATAACTTCCTCAACAAATTCTGCCTTGGGAAAGTATTCTGGGCGACGAGTTATTACCACCCGACTTTCACCGAATATTCCTCTTCCTTTAATGACCCTATTTCCCTTCGTTTTTATTTCGAAATCAAGAAGAAATTGTTTATTATTCATAGCGAACCAACCATCCCAATTCGTGATAAACAGAATATGTGTTGGTTTGAAGTGCTCAATTTGAGCAATCAATAACTCTTTTGCAACCTCGAATTGTTTTTTCTTGAGTGCTTCGGATGGATTTCCTTCTTTAGCAAAAGAGACGGGAAAAAGATTCGACCATACTATTGACTGATACCAATCAGATGGGAGATTTGGACCATAGAGTTTTTCAAGTATGCACCGTGTATAATTCCAGAATGGCTTGGCTTCTGCATAATATCGATCTTTTTTCTCTGGTTTTTGCTTTTCCTCTAATATCCATGAAAAGCGGCACGGATTATCTAGCTTTTCCATTGCATCACGAATGAATGAGTTGCGTTGTTCAGTATTGATTTCTTTTTTCCACCCATTTGTTGCACGACCAACAACCATCAGTCTTATCTCTTCAGAATCATATCGAAATCCTTTCATCGGAACAAACGTAGATAGTTCTTTATCTTCACTTTTCTTGCCTTCCTTGAAACAACACTCAAGCTCATCATATAGCTTTCCATACAAGTCTTTGATCTTATTCATGCTTTTCCTCCTATTCGTTTAGCGAGTGTTCACCTAATCATGTAATTGCTTTTTGCTGCTCTGATATCTTCTCTTATCCCTTCCACCAATTCCATCGGTTCGAGCATTTCTGTATATAACGCATATTGCAAGGCCCACATCCGCATGGCCTGAAGATTGACGGAGGGCACAGTGACGATCACATTTTCTTCATCCTCCGCCTTGAGTGATATTTCTGTTCCAAACCAGTCGATCACATCGTTGAGTAAAAATCGCTTCGCCCGGAAAATCACGCGCTCGCTTTCGCCGGAGAACATGTAAATATGTTCCGCCATGTGCCGGGGCAGGCTGAGCCCTTTTTCCAATCCCGCCACATCTTTCATGGGCTTTCTGGCAGTATCCAGCAGGTGTATTTCCGAAATCCTGTCGATCCGGAAATGCGCCACGTCGCTGAAATAATCGTCATTGCCGATCAGATAGTACCGTCCGTTGGCTGACGCCATCTGATAGGGATTGACCACATATCGCCGGGGCTGGCGGTGCTTGTCCTGCTTGGGATGCAGCCTCTTATCCAGCCCAAATTCGTTATAGAAGAACTCCACCTGTCGGTTTTTGCTTATTGCTTCATCCAGTACCTCAATGTTCAGAAAAATTTGCTGGCTGCGGGGAACGCTCTCTGGCAAGGGATGGATATGTCTGACTTTGGCGGAGAAATACCGGCTTGCCAGTCCCTCCAGCTTTCGGATCAATGCCTGGCTTTGCTGATAAGGCAACTGGCGGGAGGACAGCACGCAATCAATCAGCAGCCTTAATTCGCCTTCTGAGAAATCGTGCACCAAGTAGAAATCAGACAGCTTGCTGGTATCTTCCTGATTGCCGGTGGCACGATTCGACGTGCTTCTTTTCACTTCGGTATATTCAATCAAGTGCCCATAGTCGATCAAATCCATCAGGTTCCGCTTGATGGCTTTTCGCTCGACTGTGGTTCCGTATTCTTTTTCCAGAAGATCAGCGATTTCCTTCTGGGACAGCCGATGGTTTTCATCGGAGTATTTCCGCAGAATATCCAGGATTTGCAGGATCAATAGCTTCTTGGGCTGAGCCGTATACATACCCATCACCTCATACAGGAAGTCTATCATAGAAGAAGCCATTTAGCAAGGCACGATGGGATATTTTCGGCACATGAATAATTGCCGAATGGATGTGACGTTTTTCTCTCATCCAGGAGGATAACATGAACAACAAAGGGGGGGAGTAGCAAGGTGAGTAAGCAGAAGCATGACCTTTGGAACAGAATCATCACGACGCGGAGAAACATCTGTCAGCAGCTGATGATCTATGACAGCAAGATCACAAAAAGGACAGTTTTCTGTCTTGCGAGAGGCCCTAAGCACCCGAAATATGAACCTGTCTTGTTTGATATTTGCAGTTCCCTGTATTGGATCAGCAAATTGATGTATAATAGCAATGGAAAGATGATGAAGCTGTCAGCGCAGCAATATAACCAAAGAATTTTTGACGGCTATGCCGAAAACGCAGATGAAGTGCTGCTCATCCTTGAAAGGCAGCCTGACTGCGAAGCCAGTCTTGCCGTTGCATCGGATATTTTCAGAAAAATGCAAACCATTCGACTTTTGTGGTGCCATATGATTGCCAGTACCTGCGAACGGGTTTACATTGAAGAGCTTGCCGCTGCTTTTGAATATGTAATGTGTCATGAAGCATTACCTGATCCTTTGTATGCCTACGAAGGCGCTCTGTTTCCCTGCAACTATGCTGATTTCCATTGGGGAAAGCGTTGTTTTTTCTGACATATGGTTTTTAGCGGTTTCTTTCTCCATCATCGGCCAGCAGAAGATAGTTTGGCATTACTCGGTCTTCGTTCAGCTTCTGATAACGAGTTGAAAGCTCACAGTTCTGATCGTTCCAAAGCGAAATAAGGCTCTGATAACGGGTCCGGGAAGTAATCCTGCTTCGGGTCTGCAAATGAGCGATCAGCGCATCAATTTCTCCCTGTTGCAGTTTCCTCGGCATCGGTTTCAGATACTTGGGTTCCGTCAGGCTGATCGCCCATTCTCTTTCGCTGCCATTTATGCGGAAATGGAAGTGCGGACGAGCTTCCTCATCATCTACAACAATGTAAACCAAGCCCCCTAATTGCTCTCTTTCTGGCTGAGTGGCAGCGCAGGCCATATCCCGATATTGCAGCAAGTTGATGTAAAAAGGCACATGCGTATCCGGTGAAACCTGTTCCTGGTTATGGGTATTCCATGTTTCTATCATTTTTTGCCAATTCTGCGCTGTCAAAAAAGATTGAATGTCTTGACGCCGATCCAGCGTCAAATTTCCCAGATCATCCACCAGGCGCGCCTCATCGAAAAATAAAGCTTTTTCCCGACATTTTCCCCATGAGTAGTTAAAATGCGGAGTCAAATATAACTGGCATTGATCACATACAGTAATTTTGCCCTTTTTCCTTGTTCTGCCAATCAAAATGCTTTCATTGCTTGTCCTGCTGCACATATCGAAGTGTCTCCTTTTTAGCTGAACAATAAATGAAGTCAGAAACCATTTGCATTATATGCTGCAGGATGAACCATTTTACTCCCATCCAGGTAATAAAAAAGCTGTCAGCTTGATCTGTTTGATCTTGCTGACAGCGATGTCAATTACAGGGTGTTGATAACTTCTTCTCTGACGATTTCTTCGGCCCGGCTGCGGATATTGTTCATCTTGCCCACCCATACCATGGGCTGTTCTGCTTTAAGTTGCTCCGTGACGCTTTCTTGCTTCACCATCTGTGTGATTAGGCTTTCAAGCATCGCCATCGCCCTCTCGTTGACATCGGCAAGATGCCTGCCCAAAGTTCCGTTCAGAATGAGCCGTTGATAAAGGCTCGGATGTTGCTCTTTCAGGTATTCTCTGTGCATCCGTCCCCATTTTCCAATAAGGCGCTGATTATTTTCCTCAATCATCAGGTTCGGATAGTACATTCCGTCTTTACCCAGGGTGTAGGTACCGCCAAGTTCTTCAAATAGAGATTTCATTGTGTCTTCCTCCATAATTCAGTATTGACCAATCCAGCACGCAGATGCCTTTTCTGAATTTTTGGCTAATACTGTTTTATGGAAAACGCCCGTTTGCAGGGAGCGGGTTTTCATTATTGCGCTGTCACTTCGCGGTTCGGCTGATACGGGTTGAAATCCGCCGGATCAACGTTTGTGCACACTTCAATCGTCTCGCCGTCAGTCAGCAGGACGATGTTGCCGAAGCGGTTGTTGTACACATGGTCGCGGGTCAGATTCTGTTCCGCGCTGTACGCCGCAATAAAGTTCCATATTTCCCATACCGACGCTGCGCCGGGAATCAGCACATAAGTCGGCGAAAGCACCCGCATCAGCACCACGCCGATCTCATAGGTGTTTGTTTTATCATCCAGAATCCCATGATGGGGAAATTTCAGCACATCTATGTTGCGAACGAGGTCTTGGTACTTGCGGTTGATGTTGCCGCTGGCGGCGTAATCGCCGGTAAACAGCATCCGCTTCTGCCCATAAATCAGCACAAAATTCAGCGAATCCATGTTCTGATTGCCGCTGTTCTTCACCGTTTTCGGCCCGACGCAGTTCACCGTCAGCCATCCGCCAATGGTCAGCTCATCGCCGTCCTTCATCTGCTGGTAGACTGCGCCGTTCGCCAAGGGCGCGTAGTCCGGATTCACCTCCGCTGACGCGCCATATACTACGGTCGATCCACCCCCCCAGCGTTCCAAAATATAGTTGACGTTCATGCAGTGGTCAAGATGCCAGTGCGTGACGATGTACACATCCACATGCGTCACGCCGACCGCTTCCAGATACTGCGGGAACAGGCGCTCCGGCTTGTTCGGCCACGCCTCGCCGCCGTCAATCAGCACGGTTGTGTTTCCGAAGCGGATCAAATAGCCGTCGGCGCAGCCAAGATTGACCTGATGCAGCTCCAGCATGGGCAATGCCTGCTCCGCTTCCGTCTTTTCCTCCGCCGCGGCAAAGGGCAGCAGCAATGTCAGCAGCAAAAGTGCCGCCAGCAGTTGTTTCTTCATCGCCGCGATCTTTATGCCAGCGGGCGGATGAGGATGAGGGGGGTCAGTTCGCCGCCCTGCCCGGAGGGGTTGTCCTTCATCGCGTCCTGAATCTGGTCGTCCGTCAGCGGGAAATCATCGCACTTGCCCAGCTGATTCTGATCAATATCATTCGCGTCCATGATGACAATCGGAATGCCGCATTCCTTTTCGATTTCGTTGGACAGCTCGACGGGGTGTTCGGGGTTAATCAGCGCGAGGGTCTTGTAGCGGTCGAAGCTGGAGCGGAAGTAGAAGCCGTCGATACCCGCGACGCCATGACCGCAGATTTTATAGAACAAGCCCTTGACCCCGAACGGGCGCGTAACGGCGCTGACGAAGCCCGCCAGCAGCACGCGCGGCAGACCCACCATGTCGATGACGAGTTGCAGCTTGTACGGCTCGTGCATCCCCACGCCGGTGGAGTTGATGCCCGCGAATTTCGCCATATGCTTGGCGAAGAAGCCGAGCTTCATGTCCTCCATGCGGCGGACGTTGCCGGTGCACATTGCCATCACCTTCGCAGTGATGGAAAGCACATCGCCCGGCTGTGCCAGCGGCAGCACATACTTCTTCACCAGCTCCGCCGCGCTTTCCCCCACCTCGACGAAGTGCGTCTGGATGGCATAGCGCTGGTAACGGCGGCCGTCCCTGCCCGTCAGGATGCCGCGCTCAAAATATACGATACCGTCTTTTTCCCGGCGCTGCTGCGCCAGATTACGGGATTCCGATGCCATGTTGTTTTCCTCCTCGCTCTCCGACGCAAATGCCGTCGGTGTTGCGGTAATTTCGGTTCACGCGTCTATTTTACAACGCTTTCCCAGTTCTGTCAAATTTCCAGCGGGGGATTTTGCCGATTTCGGGCAGAAAATGCAAGGAAAATACCCGCCTTGTCAAATTCCGTTGAATGTGCTATGATACACGATGGCTTGGAGCTTCCTCGCCATACAGATAAAAGGATGCGATTTTATGGCAAAGGCCATCAAAACAAACGTGCTGCGTCACCTGGACGCGCTGAAAATCCCCTACGAAACCCGCGAGTATACCGTCGATGACGACAATTTCGACGGCAAGCTCGTCGCCGAGAAGGTCGATTTGCCCGCGGAAATGATTTACAAGACGCTCGTGCTTGTCGGCGACACGCTGCCGCACCTCGTCTGCGTCATCCCCGTGGAACTGGAACTCGACCTGAAGGCCGTCGCACGCGCCGCCGGGTGCAAGAGCGTCCACATGCTGCCGCAGAAGGATTTGCTGCCGCTGACCGGCTACCTGCGCGGCGGATGCAGCCCCATCGGCATGAAGAAGGCGTTCCCCACCTTCGTGGACAGCGCGGCGCAGCATTTGGAGCGTGTCAGCGTCAGCGCGGGCGTGCGCGGGTGTCAGGTGATTCTGGCGGTGGACGCGCTCGTCGCCTGCACGAAAGCGAAATTCGCCGACCTGTGCCGGGGCTAAAGTGACGCGCAGCTGACAAGATGATGAATTTTACAACTTCCGCGCCCGGAAATCATTGTTTCTTGACGGGAAATGGTGTATAATAAGGAAGTTGATTTTCTTGCACGGGGTATTCTGCCCCATCACGCGCATTGATACTCCGAAAGGATGTTGATTTTTTCCATGGCACAGCCGCCTTTGCGTCCCCAAGACGCTGTGATGCTTATTCCTTCCCTTGAGCCGGATGACCGCCTGCCCGCATACGTCCGCCGCCTGCTGGACAAGGGTTTCCAGCATGTTGTGATTGTCGATGACGGCAGCAGCGCCGCCTATCAGCCGATTTTTGCCGAACTGGACGCGATGGATGGCGTGTCCGTCACGCACCACGAGTTAAACCGCGGCAAGGGCTGCGCGCTCAAGACTGGCTATGCGTACATTCAGGCGCATTTTCCGGCGGCGAGCGGCGTCATCACCGCTGATGCGGACGGTCAGCACACAGTCGAAGACTGCTGGCATCTGGCAGAGGTGCTGACGGAGGGCAAGCGCGCCCTGTACCTGGGCAGCCGCAACTTCAACCTCGACCACGTTCCGCCAAAATCGCGCCACGGCAACAAAATCACGAGCGCGGTTTTCCGCCTGCTCTACGGCGTGTATCTGCCGGACACGCAGACAGGGCTTCGCGCCTTCCGCATGGCGGATTTGCCGTTCATGCTGGATGTGCCGGGCGAACGCTTCGAGTACGAGATGCAGGTGCTGATTGCCTGCGCGCGCGCGAAGCTGCCGATGATTCCGATTGAAATCGAAACGGTGTACGAAAACGAGAACGCCGGAACGCACTTCCACCCGATTCGCGACAGCTACCGCATTTACAAGGTGATTCTCGGAAACTTCCTGCTCTATGCCAGCTCGTCGGTGATCTGCTTTTTGGTGGACAACGGCGTGGCGAACCTGCTGCGATTCGCGCTGCTGCCCCTGCTGGGGCTGAGGGGCGACACGGCGATTCAGATTTCCGGCTATCTGGCGCGTCTGGTGTCCTCGCCGCTGAATTTCGTCCTGAACCGCAATTTCGTCTTCAAGTTCAAGCAGGACACGGGCAAAACGGCGCTCAAATACGCCCTGCTTTGCATCGTCACCATTACGCTTTCCAACCTTGGCGTGTCGCTGCTGGATCACCTGCATATTTTCATCGGCGGTTTCGCGTTCATCCCCAAGATTTTGATGGACACGCTGCTGTATCTGGTGAACTACCGTATCCAGAACAAGTGGATTTTCGCCAAATCCGCCGAAAATCAGGAGGGCTGACATGCGCAAGCACTTATCCGAAATTCTGCTGACGCTCTTGACGGTCGCACTGCTCGTCGGCTTTGCCTTCGCCGTTCCGCATCCCGCGATTACGGACGATGCGCTCGAAGCCTACATGAACGACGGCGCGGCGGCAGACGACGACTACGACTTCCTATTTGAGTGACCCAAGGGGCGCTGCCCCTTGACCCTGCAAGGGACTTCGTCCCTTGACCCTTTCGCGCGATTGAGTTGAGCGCATTTGCTTGCTGTGTCCGCGTGTTTATCTGAGAAACGAGGAGGAATTTCTATGCGCAAAGTTTTGGCGCTGCTGCTGTCTCTGCTGATGTTCACCCCGGCGCTGGCGGAAGAAACCGTCATTACGCCCCTGCCGATGGGCTTGACCGACACTGGCTACACGCCCGATCCGAACGCCTTTATCGCGGCGGACGAGGAAAACGGCGTGCTGCAAGGCTATCAGGACGATTCCATCACCGTCACGCTCTGGCGGGAGACCGTCGGGGACGCGACCTACAACGTCGCGCGCGTGAAGATTGCCGACCCGTCGCAGTTCCGCACAGGGCTGAATCACCCCAAGGCGCGGACGGACAACAAGATTTCCGCGATTGCCGAAAAGCACAACGCTGTCGTGGCGATTGGCGGCGACTACTTTGGCAAGGATGACTACGGCTACGTTGTGCGCATGAACGAGGTGTTCCGCAAGAAGCCGTCGAAGCAGCGTGACATGCTGCTGGTGGATAACAACGGCGACTTCCACATCATCCTCCAGTCCGACGCGGACGAACTGAAGGCGCTGCTTTCCTCTGACACGCTGACGTTCCCGAACGTATTCAACTTCGGCCCGGCGCTGGTCGTCGACGGCAATGTCTGCGAAATTCCGGACTACTACAAGAACAAGTACAACGTTTTTGCGGATGAACCGCGCTGCGCTATCGGGCAAATCGGCGAATTGGAGTATCTGCTGGTGGTCGTTGACGGCCGCCGCAAGGATTCCGACGGCTGCACCTGCGCGGAACTGGCGGATTTCATGGCGAAGCAGGGCTGCACGATGGCGTACAACCTCGACGGCGGCAACAGCGCGCTGATGTGGTTCGGCGGCGAAAATTACTCCGAGAAAACCGTCAAGGCGGAGCGCTCCGTCTCCGACATCATCTATTTCGCCACGGCAATTGACGCCGCGAATACGGAGGAATAACATGCTGACTCCCTATGGGCTGACGGCGGCGGGCGCAATGCTGCTCCTGCTGCTGCTGACGGGACTCTCCTGCCGCAGGAAGGGCATCCCCTACCGCACGTTCATCACCTTCGGCGCATTGTCGCTGCCGCTGGCATTCCTGCTTTCGCGGCTGACGTTCGCGCTGTCGAACATCCCGCTCTATGTCAACACGCTCAGCAATCCCCTGCTGATGCTGCGCTTCTGGGACGGCGGCGCGTCGCTGCTGGGCGCATTGCTTGGCGTGCTGCTGGCGAGCTGGCTGACGGGGCGAATCCGCCGCGAATCCGTCGGGCGGCTGATGGACGCGATTGCGTTCGGCGCGCCGCTGGCAATTGCGGTGGAGCGCATCGGCGAAGGGTGCTTCGACGAAATCATGGGCATGGGCAAGGGCATTGAGACGGAATGGCTGGCGTTCCTCGGCAACCTGACTGGCGGCAATCATCCGGTGTTCCTCTATGAGGCGGTCGCGATGGTCGTGCTGTTCGCGGTCGTGCTGCTTGCCCAGCGGAAAAAGCACCCCGACGGCGACACGATGGCGCTGTTCCTGCTGCTCTACGGCTGCGTGCAGGTCGTGCTGGAATCACTCCGCAACGATTCGCACATGCTGCTGATTCACTTCGTCCGCGTCAATCAGGTGGGCGCGCTGGTGCTGGCGGTCGCGGTTATCATCCGCTGGACGGTGACGGCAGTTCGCGGGAAAACCTGCACGGGCAAGAAAGCAGGGCTGCTCTGGGCGCTGATTATCATCAGCATCGGCCTGGGCATCGGCATGGAGTTCGCCGTAGACCGGCTGGGCGAACCGCTGCTCTCCTATGGGATGATGGCGCTGGCGCTGGTGCTCATCGCGTGGTGCGGGCTGCGCTTCCGCCGGATGGCAAACAAGGTCTGAAAGGAAGGATTCTGCAATGGAAAAGCACAAGATTGACCGAATCAACGAATTGGCGCGCAAAAAAAAGTCCGACGGTCTGACCGACGAGGAAGCGGCTGAACACGCCGCCCTGCGTCAGGAATACATCGCCGGATTCCGCGAAAATATGCGTCAGGTGCTGGAAAACACATACGTCCAGCGCCCGGATGGTACGAAAACGAAACTACAGAAAAAGACCCCAACAAAATAATTATACCACATTCGGTCGGCGAAAGTCAACAACAAAACTTTTCGCCGACCCCTTGTATTTCCGGCACTTTTCGTGTATAATGAAGGTGCAAAGAGAGAGAAGAGCCGCTGGCAGGCGGCAGCACAAGGCATCGCGGTGAGCGCGACTGCCGGAACAGGAAAGGAGGCGTTTCCAATGAACCAGGATGAACAGCAGCTGTCGGGCGTGTTGCGTCAGACGGTCATAGAAGTGTCTTCCTGTTTCCGCACCGCATCATGAGTGACAGTCCTCTTTGACTGATGCGCCCCTGAGTGAGAGCGCCGTAAGGATGGGTACACGGATATGGACGACATGCAGAAGGATTTTTCTCCGGCAGCGGATGCGGACAGCATCGACGACATGGCGGATGACATGATCGAAATGACCGACGAGGAAGGCAACACGACCCTCTTCAAGATTCTGGACTATTTCTTCTATAACGGCGACGAGTACGCCATTCTGACCGACTCCATCGACGAGGACACGACCGGCGCAGACCGCGTGGACTGCTACGTGATGAAGATCGTGCCCACGACGGACGAATCCGGCGAAGAGCTGGAAGAGTTCGTTCCCGTGGAGGATCAGAAGCTGGAAGCCAAACTGATGGAAATTGCCACATTGAAGCTCAATGATGACGAACAGGCGGACGACGAGGACTGATTTCTTCCTCTCCTCTCCCGCTTCCCTCCATACAGAGCGACCGACATTTCGTTTCTTCGGTGCTGGACTCGATGAACATTTCGGAACCAACTCGACCGATCATTCGTTTCATAGGACAGAACTTGTTCGACGTTTGGAACTGAATCCGACCGACGCACTTTCGGAATTTCCCCGACCGACTACACGGAATCTCGTTCTTTGGCTGACAAACCCGACCGACCAACGCGGACGATTCAGCAATGAATCGTCCGTTTTTTTGCGCTTTTCGCCGGAAAAGGCGAATGTTTACCACTGACTTTTCCACAACCGCCTGTGATTTATGTGGATAACCCTGTGGATTGATGTGGATAAGCAGTGGATTTCATGCGGTATCCATGCAATCCCGCTCGTTTTTTCCTGCATCATCCTGTGTCCTTTGGGAGTTTCTCGTCCGTTATGCACACAGGATTCACAGAATCAGCATTTTTTGCCCGTTTCTGTGGATAAGTCTGCTGATACCGTCCGTTTTCTTTTGTTATGCACAAGGTTGTGCACAATGTTCGACATTTCTCGACGCGCGTGCCAAAGAAGCCCCCCTCACCAATCCTGTTGATGAGAGGGGGCTGATTATGTGTTTGGGCTGTTCTCTTGTGCCGCTTTTGCTTCCGGAATTGTCGTGTCCTTCGGCACAGTGCCGGAGAACACCGTTTCCTGCGCGTCGCTTGTGACCTGAATGTCGCCGCCGTAGTGCCGCAGCGTTTCCCGGACGATGAACAGCCCCATGCCATGACCGTCGGACTTCGTCGTCACGCCCGGCTCGAAAATCCGCTGCTGGTCGTCGGGCGGAATCGGCGTGCCCGTGTTCGCAACGGAAAAAACGTACTCCTTGAGGTTCTCGGTCAAGGTAATGGTCAGATGCTTTTTTCCATTGGGCAAATCTGCCATGGCGTCAATGGCGTTGTCAATCAGGTTTGACAGCACCTTGCACATCTCCCAGCCAGAAATGGGCAGTTCCTTCCATGTGGACGTAATGTTCAGCGTCACCTGCACGCCCGCCTTTTCGCACGCGGCAAGTTTCACCTGCAAGAGCGCGTTAATCGGCGCGCTGGCGGTTTTCAGCACGCGGCTGACAGCGGTGATGCGCCCGTACACCTTCTCGATGTAGCTGTTCGCCTCGCCGTACTCTTCCATTTCCATCAAGCTGTACACCACCTGCAGGTGGTTGAGGAAGTCATGCCGCTGGGCGCGGAGGGTGTTGTTCAGTTTTTCCATGGCGTCGATGGTGTCGTCCATCGCGTCCAGCTGGCTCAGCAGGCGCCGGGTAGACATGGCCTCGCGGATGTCCATCACCGCGCCCCAGATAATCACCGCCGCCGCAACGCCGACAAGCAGCCGCATCATGCGCGGGCTGAAGTCGTACTGCGGCGAGATTACCACCAGCGCCATCACGCCCAGAATCAGCAAAATCTCCAGACTATTGATGATGATGGCGTAGTTCGTCGCCTTCTTGACGGAAATATTCTCCTGAAACCGCGTCAAACGCTTCATTTGCGTCCCTCCCGGATTTCCTGATTCTTCCGAATTGTCGCCTCATGCCCCATGTCCGATGGGAAATAGTACTTTTTCCCCTGCAATTCCACGGGCATATAATTCTGGCGGACGTAGTGTCCGGGATAGTCGTGCGGATACTTGTAGCCGTCGCCGCTGCCAATTCGGTCGTGCCCGGCGTAGTGCGTGTCGCGCAAGTGGACGGGCACAGCGCCGTAACCGCCCTTTTCCGCGTCCGCCATCGCCGCATCGACCGCGGCGCACACGCTGTTGCTCTTTGGGCTTTCGCAGATGGCGATAATCGCCTGTGCGAGCGGCAGGCGCGCTTCCGGCATCCCAACGAATTCCACCGCGCGCGCCGCGGCTTCGGCTTGCAGCATCGCAATCGGGTTCGCCAGCCCAACATCCTCGCTGGCATGGGCAATAATCCGGCGCGCAATGAGTTTCGGGTCAACGCCGGCATAAATCAGCCGTGCGAACCACGCCAGCGCCGCGTCACTGTCCGAGCCGCGCAGGGACTTGCAGAACGCGCTGAGCATGTCATAATACAAGCTTTCGTCACAGCGAATCATGGGCTTCTGGATGGATTCCTCCGCAACGGCAAGGGTGATGTGGATGCTGCCCTGTGCGTCGGCGGGTGTCGTGAGGACAGCAAGCTCTACCGCACCAAGCGCCGCGCGGGTATCACCGCCCGCGATTCGCGCGATATGGCGCAGCGCATCGTCATCGGCGATGATGTTCATCTGCCCATAGCCTCGCTCCGGGTCGTCGATGGCGCGGCGCATGGCAGTCAGCACGTCCCGTTCCGTCAGCGGCTCGAACTGGAATACGCGGCAGCGGCTGACAATAGCGGGCGTCATGGACACCATCGGGTTTTCCGTCGTCGAGCCGATAAAGCGGATGATCCCCCGCTCAATGGCGGGCAGGATGCTGTCGCTCTGCGCCTTTGACCAGCGGTGGCATTCATCCAGCAGCAGATAAGTGGACTGCCCGTAGGCGCGGCGCTCCTGCGCGTCGGCAATCACCTTGCGCACGTCCGCCACGCCGCTGGTGACCGCATTGAGCTGCACAAACGCGGACTTTGTGCTATTGGCGATAATCGACGCAAGGGTCGTTTTGCCGCAGCCGGGCGGCCCGAAAAAGATGGAGGAAGTCAGCCGATCCGCCTCAATCGCGCGGCGCAGCAGCCGCCCCTCCCCCAGCAGATGACGCTGCCCGATAAACTCCGCGAGCGTCCGCGGGCGCATCCGATCCGCCAGCGGCGCCTCCTGTCCGGAAAAAAGATCCGTCATTGTTTCACCTCAACAGCAAATACGCTCCCGCTCCCAGCAGCAGCAACTGCACCACCAGCAGGAGCGGGAAGCCATAGCGAAAATACCAATGCTTCGTTTTATGATGGAAGCAGAACATCCCCAGCGTTCCGCCGAGGCTGCCGAACAGCACCACCGGCAGAAACAGCGTCCTTTCCGCAATCCGCCACGCCCCGCGTTTGGCGCGCCGCTTATCAATCCCCATAAGCGAAAACGCGAGGGTATTGACCGCCAGCAGGTACACCCATATCAAATTCAACAACCAATTCTCCATAATTACAACCTCCCCAGAGGCTCTGCCTCTGGACTCCGCAAGGGAGTTCCTCCCTTGACCCTTTCGCGCGATTGGGTTGGTGACTTCTCCATACTGCTTCCGCGTGTTTATGCAGGGATTTCGCGCCTGCGGGCGCGACCAGAGGGCTTTGCGATCGCCCTCTGGACTGCTTCGCATCCCCATCTAAGTTTGTTGAACTGTATCGCGGCTGATTTCAGTTAGTGTGCCTTTTTGCCACCAAGCAACGGTACACCATTCGTTCCCCCAAGCTGCAATACAAGCCCAGAAACATGGGAGGGTGCATCCGAAGGTTTCCAAAGGGCGCTCACAGACTTCGTCTGTTTCCACTGCCCTTTGGTCGCCTCCGCAAACGCGATTCCCCCTGCGTGAAAGCAATCAATTTCAATAAAAAAATCAAGCCAGAACACGCACACCGAGGGATTCCGTCAGGGGACAAACTTCCCCTGCGCCACCGCCGTGATTCCACCGTGTGCCGCGCTGTACACCCACCGATGTACCCCGCGCAGCGCCAGTTCCGCGTGGCATAGCGCAATGCCGCCGTCCAGCAGCGCACGGTCGCTGATGGTCAGCGCAAACGCTCCGGGCAGCGCTTCCATCCGCCACGGCTGCATGTTCATTGCCGACGGCGCGATTTGCACCAGCTTCGCCGCATCCAGCATCATGCCATCCGCAGGAACGGCGTTCATCAGCTTGTCGAGCGGCTTCCGGCGGCGATTCTCCGGCGCTTGAAGCGGCTTCTCCGGCACACCGACCGCAATCACCGCGAGTGCCGTTTCGTTCTCCTGCATCGGCAGGCGAATCTGCTTGCGGCGGTATGTGCCGCTCACCCAGCACGTCCCCAGTCCCAGCGCCGTCGCTTCCAGCACGAACGCTTCGCCCAGAATCCCGGCATTCACGCGGCAGAGCGCTTCCGTCCCGCAGGCGATGACCACCGCCGCCATTTTGCAGCCTGTGATGCGCCCCATGCCCAGAATCGTGCCGGTAAACAGCGATTCGTCCACCGGTGTCAGCACCAAGCGTGCGCCGGGCAGCGCGCACCGCCCAACGACGTAGGACAGCGCCGCGAACGCCGCCGTGTCGGGCGCCCCCGCAAAGCTCCGGCAGGATGTGCGCACCAATGCCGCCTGACGCAGTTTCTCCTTCTGCATGGGCGAAAAGAGCGTCTCCAACGTCGTCATTCCCCCACCTCCAATGGTGTCGGGCGCAGATGGCGGCAGACCTCGCCCACGCGCTCATGCAGCACCAAATCCGCCTGATTGTCCAGCGGGGTTGCGTCGCGGTTGATAAGAACGATGTGCCGCCCGCGGAAGAACCGCAGCAGCGACGCCGCCGGATACACCGTCAGGCTCGTTCCTGCGACGATAAGCAGTTCCGCCTGCTGCAATTGACGCACCGCCGCGCGAACCGTCGCATCATCAAGCCCTTCCTCGTACAGCACAACGTCCGGCTTGATGATGCCGCCGCAGGGGCATTTCGGCACGCCTTCACTGTCCCGGATGTACTCCGGCGGAAAAAAGCGCGCACACTTCAGGCAATAATTCCGGTGGATGCTGCCGTGCAGTTCCAGCACCGTTTTGCTGCCTGCCTTCTGGTGCAAGCCGTCGATATTCTGCGTGATGACCGCCGTCAAACGACCGCCGGCTTCCAGCTGCGCCAGAAAGCGATGCGCATCGTTCGGCTGCGCGTCCAAGGGGAGCATTTTCGCGCGATAGAAGCGGTAAAATTCCTCCGGATGGCGCGCAAAAAAGGTGTGGGACAGAATTTCCTCTGGCGGATAGGCGAACTGCTGATGATACAATCCGTCCTGTGAGCGGAAATCGGGAATGCCGCTCTCCGTCGAGACACCCGCGCCGCCGAAAAACACGATGCGGCGGCTCTCGTCAATCCACTGCTGCAATTCTTCGTACATCGTTGTGGGCACCCCTCTCTTGTTTTGTTTCCTATGCCATTTGCAATCAATCAATTCCATTTGGGTTTCGCCTCTGGGGAGGCGACAAGGGGGCTGAAATCTTCCAGACGCGCAAAGGCACCAAGAAAATCATCCGTCAGTTCCAGCATTTCGCCGAGTTCATCCAGCAGCTTCGCGGCTTTTCGCCAACCGCTGGCGCTGCACAAGCTCCGCCGTAATTCCCTGATGCGACAAATAATGGCGGTCGTCCGGAAAGCTCGCATAGTTCAGCGCCGTCATCGCGCGGCGATTCGTGTCCTGCATATCAATCGTTGGCATGGCAAACTCCTTTGCTCGCAGCAGGAAAATAATCACTTTCAGTATAGCACACCCTGCCGCGTCATGCAAGACAAACGGGCAAGAAATCGCTGTTTGTCGCGGCTAATCATCTTCCTCTTCACATCAGAAAGGAAATATGCTATAATATAATCGGTAGATTCTTCACAATCGAAGGAGGCATACGATGGATGTCAAGAAGCTGCTTGCCGACGTAACGGCGCTGCCGGGTGTCAGCGGGCATGAGGCGCAGGTCAGCGCGTACTTTGCCGAACAATTCCGTCCGCTGGTGGACGAGGTGACGGTGGACGCGATGTACAGCGTGATTGCGCACAAAAAGGGCAACGGTCCGAAAATTATGCTGTGCGCCCATCTGGACGAAATTGCCCTGATGGTAACGCATATTGAGGATGACGGCAGCCTGCGCTTGGGCAATGTCGGCGGGGTTGACCCGCGCATTCTCCCCGCGAGCCGCGTGTGGGTGCATGGGCGCGAGAAGCTGTTCGGCACCATCGGCGCGCTGCCGCCGCACCTGATGAGCGCCGCCGACCGCGCGAACAACTACACGCTGGACAACCTGCATGTAGACATTGGCATGAGCGCCGAACGCGCGAAGGAACTCGTTCGCATCGGCGATTTGGTAACCTTCGACGGGCCTGCCCGCGAATTGCTCAACGGTCAGTTCGCATCGAAAACGCTGGATGACCGCTCCTGCGTGGCGATTCTGCTGCGCGCGGCGGAAATGCTGCAAAAGCTGGTCTGCGACGCGGATGTGTATTTCGTATGCTCGTCGCAGGAGGAAGTCGGCGGACGCGGCGCAATGACCTCCGCTTTCGCGATTGACCCGGATTTGTCTGTCGTGCTGGACGTCGATTTTGCTGAAACGCCAACTTGTCCGCCGCGCTCTGCCCTGCCGATTGACGCCATGATTGTCACGCACGGGCCGTTTGTGCAGCCGAAGCTCAATCAGCGGCTCATCGACTGCGCGAAAAAGCACCATGTGAAGCTGAACGCGAACGTCGCACGCCGCTCCACCGGCACGGACGCGGACGAAATCGGCTTGTCCCGCGCGGGTGTGCCGAGCGTGCTGCTCAGCCTGCCGGAGAAGTACATGCACACGTCGGTGGAAACGATTGACCTGAACACGCTGGAAGAGGGCGCGCGTCTGCTGGCGAATTTCGTCGCGGAACTCGACGGAAGCTGGGAGGATGACCTATGGATTTGAAGACACTGACGGAAATCAACGCTCCCTCCGGGCATGAGCAGGCGATTCGCCGCTTTCTGCTGGATGAGCTGAAAAAGCTGGGCTTCGCGCCCGTCCTCGACCGCATGGGCAACGTCGTTGTCGTGAAGGAAGGCACGGGCGACGCGCCCCGCAAGCGCGTGATGGTCAGCGCGCATATGGACGAAGTGGGGCTGATTGTCACCTCCGCCACGGAGGATGGCTACCTGCGCATTGCCGCGGCAGGCGGCATCGACCCGCGCGTGCTGGTTTCCAAGCGCGTCACCGTCGGGGACGACAAGCTGCCCGGCGTCATCGGCGCTGTGCCGATTCACCTGCAATCCGCCGCCGAGCGCAAGCATGTGCTTTCGATGGACGAGCTGCTGGTGGACATTGGCGCGAAGGACAAGGACGAAGCCGAGCGCAAAGCCCCGATGGGGACGTACATCTCCTTCGATACGCCCTATGTGGAATACGGCGACGGCTTCGCGTGCGGCAAGGCATTCGACGACCGCGTCGGCTGCCTGTCGCTGCTGCGTTTGCTGCAAGAAGAACTGCCGGTTGACCTCGTGGCTTGCTTTGTGTCCGAAGAGGAAGTCGGCTGCCGCGGCGCGAAGGGGGCCGCGTTCCAGCAGGAACCCGACATCGGCATTGTGCTGGAAGGCACGACGTGCAACGACCTCGGCGACGTACCGGAGACTGCGCACGTCTGCGAAGCCGGACAGGGTGTCACGGTGTCGTTCATGGATGGCGCGTCAATTGCGAACCGCGCGTTGTTCCGCAAGGCGCTGGACGTGGCGAAGCAGGAGAACATTCCGCATCAGGTGAAGCACAGCGTATCCGGCGGCAACGACGGCGGCGCGATTCAGCGTGCGCGGGAGGGTGTGCCGGTGGTGGTGCTGAGCGTGCCGTGCCGGTATATTCACTCGCCGTCGTCGGTGGTGAAGCTGTCGGATGTGGAGAGCCAGTTTGCGCTGGTGAAGGCGCTGGTGAAGGCGCTGTAAAGCCGTATGTTTCTTGGCTAAACACGCGCATACTGTATGCAGTCGCGCTCAACTCAATCGCGAAAATGGGAGTCCAGAGGGTCGAAGACCCTTTGGCGGGGTCAAGGGGCAGCGCCCCTTGGGTTCCCCCTAAGTAAAGGAGTAAAAAATGATGTTGGAATTGTTGAAGAAGGTGCTCAAACCGGTCGCGCCGTCGGGACTGGAAGAACCGGTGGCGGCGGTCATCCGGGAAGAGGTTGCGCCGTATGTGGACAGCATCGAGACGGATGCGCTGGGCAATCTGATTTGCGTGAAGAACGGCACGGAGGCGAATCCGGAGAAAATCATGCTGTCCGCGCACATGGATCATATCGGCTACATCGTCACGGGCATTGAGAAAGAGGGCTTCCTGCGCGTGACGAACGTCGGCGGTATCAGCCCGACCATGAGCCTGACGCGGCATGTGTCGTTCCCGAATGGCGTGCAGGGTGTTGTGGTGTCCGAAGTGAGCAAGGACACGGCAATGAAGGACTTGTTTGTGGACATCGGTGCGCAGGACAAGGCGGACGCCGAGACGATGGTGCGGATTGGCGACGTGTGCGTGTACGCGAACGACTGCTTCCAGCTGGGGGCGAACCGCGTCGCAAGCCCCGCAATGGATGACCGCGCGGCGTGCGCGCTGCTGATTCGCTTCCTGCAAACCGTCGGCGCGACGAAGCAAACCATCATTGCCGTTTTCTCCGTGCAGGAGGAAGTCGGCTGCCGCGGCGCGAAGGTGGCGTCGTTCGCGAAAGCGCCGGACAAGGGCATCGCCATTGACGTGACCGCGTGGGGCGACACCCCCGGCACGAAGCAGCCGGACATTAAGCTCGGCGAGGGCATTGCCGTGAAGGTGATGGATCACGGGAGCATCTCGAATCCGGATTTGCGGGAAGCGCTGCTGGCGGCGGGTGCGCAGGCGGGTGTGAAAACCCAGCGCGAGGTGCTGCCGTTCGGCGGGACGGATGCGTCCGCGATGCAGACCAGCCGCGGCGGGATTCCGGTGTGCACGCTGTCGATTCCGTGCCGGTATGTGCATTCGGCGTGCGAGGTGGTTGACCTTCGCGATGTCGAGGGTGGCGTTGCTCTGTTGAAGAAGTATTTTGAAGCGTAATTGCTTCTGAATCCGCAGGGGATTTCGCGTCTGCGGACGCGACCAGAGGGCAGTGAAAACAGACGAAGTCTGCGATCGCCCTCTGGACTCCTTCGGTTTCGCCACCCATGTTTCTTGGGCGTTAAAGTAGCTTTTTTGTTAGTGGACTAATTGTTGCATCACGTTGGAAGGGAGTTCCTTCATGACCGCATTCCTTGGCGTTTTGTATCTGCTTGTGTTTCTCGCGGCGGGGTGCACATGCGTGCGATTCCTGCTGCCGCGGAAGTCGCTGCTCACGCGCGTGTGGCTCGGCGTCAGCTTGGGGCTGCTGATGATGATGTGGCTGCCGGCGCTGATTGCGTTCGCGGTGGATTTCACATGGACGGCGCATTTGCTGGCGCTGATTCCGCTGGCAGGGCTGACGGCGGGGTGCTTCTTTTTGCGTGACCCTTCGCCGGTGAAAAAGTGGGATGCGCGGGAAAAGCAGCTGGCCGGGCAGATGCTGATGGTTGTGCTGCCGCTGACGCTCCTTTCCGCCTATCTGCAATACACGCACTGCCTGCGCGTCGGAAGTGACGGCGGCTGGTGGGTCGGGCAGAGCACTTACGGCGATTTGCCGATGCACATGTCGTTCATCACGTCGCTGAAAAACGCTGCTTTTCCGCCGGATTACGCGCTTTTCCCCGGTCAGCGGCTGTCGTATCCCTTCCTGACGGACAGCCTGTCTACGTCGCTGTACCTGATGGGCTTCTCGCTGGAATGGGCGATTGTCGTGCCGGGTACATTGATGATGGCACTGTGCTTCACGGGCGTGATGGTGCTGGCGCGGGAGATGACCGCCGGGAAAAAGACGATTATCCTCGCGACGCTGCTGTTTTTCTTGAACGGCGGTCTGGGCTTCCTATACAACTTTGACCTTGCGGGCGGCACTGTGAACAATCCGTTCGGCACGGTCATCGAGCGAATCCGCGAAATTCTTGACGGGTACTACGCCACGCCGACGAATCAGCCCACGCCGTACAACCTGCGCTGGTCAAACGTGATTGCCGACCTGATGGTTCCGCAGCGGACACTCCTCGGCGGGTGGTGCATGGCGCTGCCGTGCTTTTATCTGCTGTTTACGTCCTTTGCGCCGGAAAAGCGCCCGGCGTTTGCGCAGCGCATTCGGCAAACAGGACTGCTGGCGGTCTGGGCAGGCGCGCTGCCGCTGATTCACACGCACTCGTTCCTCGCGCTGGGGCTTTGCTCGCTGGGCATGATGGTGTACGACCTGATTCACGACAAAGAGCGCTGGACGCAATTGCAGTGGTATCTGGCGTATGGCGTAATCGCCGTGGTGCTGAGCGCGCCGCAGCTGATTTGCTTCACGTTCGAGCAGGTGTTCCAAGGCTCGGGCAGTGGGAACAGCTTCCTGCAAATTTGGCTCAACTGGGTCAACGGGTATGAATCAAACGGTGAATTTGCGTTCCGCGACCTGTACTTCTGGTTCTACCTGAAGAACATCGGTCTGCCGTTCCTGATGCTGATTCTGGCGCTGTTCGAGCGGAATCCGAAGCATCGGCGGCTGTTCGCGGGCGCGCTGCCGATTATCCTTGCGGTGGAGCTGGTGCGCTTTCAGCCAAACATCTACGACAACAACAAGCTGATGTATCTGGCGTGGCTGCTTTGCTGCATGATTGTGGCGGACTGGTGCCGTGAGGTCTGGCATCGGCTGAAAGGGATGCGCGGGCGCGGGGCGCTGGCGGTTGTGACGGCGATTGCTGTGTTCCTGTCCGCGGGGCTGACGCTCTGGCGCGAGTGCGTCAGCAACTATCAGGCGTTTTCCGCGTCGGCGGTGGAAGCGGGGGAATTTGCCCGCGACAACACGCCGGAGCATTCCACCTACATGACCGGGACGCAGCACCTGAACCCGATTGCGTCCATCGCCGGGCAGAACATCGTCTGCGGGCCGGATTTGTGGCTGTACTACCACGGGCTGGACACGAGTGAGCGCAAGATGGACATTGCGAGCTTCTACACCGACCCTGCGGAAAACCTCGACCTGCTGGAGAAGTACGACGTGGACTACATCTACGTCAGCAGCTATGAACGGAGCAGCTATGCGGTGGATACGGATACGCTCGACCGCCTGTTCACGCGCGTATTCAGCAACTGGGAAGCGACGATTTACGCCGTGCATCCATCATCGGAAACGGAGGACATGGGCAATGGAGCGTCTGCTGCGCTTCGCGGTGGAGCATGACCGGGTGATACGCCTGATGTTCATGCGGGACGGGCGGCTGTTTCAAGTCAATGCGCACATTGTGAGCTACGACGACAAGCAGGTGTCGTTCGTGACGACCCGTTCGCCGCGGACGCAGGTCATCAGCCGCGAGGAGCTGCTTGCGGTGGATTTCCGCCGCGGGGATGATGGGCAGGTGGTGTAATCCCTGCCTGCTTGCCAACAAACAAAACGTACGCCGCACAGCGGCAAGGAAAGGAGCGAAGGATGGAGCAAGAGGAAAAGAAGTCCTCGACATTGACCGGCGTCGATTTGTCCCAGACAGCATCGCTGCTGCTTCCGTGGACGCATGACCCGTGGGGCAAGCTGCGCCCGCCGCTGTCCGAGGAAGCGCTGTGCATGAGCGCCGAACTCGCCAGCGCCGCGTATGGCATGGCGATTGAGCCGTGGGTCGAAGCCGGCTGGCGCGACGTGACCATTCAGGTGGATGGCGAACTGACTGCCCTGCCGCCGAACAATCCCTTGAGCGCCGAGTGGCGGAAATACTGGGTGCGTGCGCGCCTGAAACCCGTCAGCCCGCTGGGACAGATGCTGGGCGCGCTGCGATTGAGCAGCAGCAATAACACCACCGGCAAGGCGGTCGTGATGCTCCATCCCGCGCTGGATGGGCGCTACGTCGTCGCGGTTGGGTTCATGGGCACGGGGTCGCGCTTCTACGACTGGTTCAGCAATTTCCGCATGACAACGCAGGACGGGATGCACCGCGGCTTCCTGGAGCTCGCGCGGCAGTTCGAGGCGAATGAGGAGAAAATTTCCTTTCCGGAAACAGCGGAAGAGCTGGGGCTGGAAAAGCTCACCCTGCGCGACATTCTGCAGAACATGCGCAGCCCGAACAGCCGCTTCGTCCTCTGGGTCTGCGGGCACAGCCAGGGCGCGGCAATGATGCAGGTGTACGCGCACCTGAAGATGAACGAAACGGGCATCTCCGCGCGCAACCTTATCGGCTACGGCTTCGCTTCCCCCACGGTGATGGCGGGCAAAGCGGTTCGCGACCCATCCGCCTATCCGCTGTATAACGTCCTCAACAGCGACGACCTTGTCCCCCACTGCGGCGCGGCGGTGCACCTCGGCATGTGCCTGAAATATCAGGCGACGGAGAATCTGCGCAAAAGCTGCTACAACTGGAAGCGCGACGAGAAATCCGTGCAGGCACGGCTGGCAATTCGCCCCGTTCTCTGGAAGATGGTCGATACGCCGACGTGCATCATCGGCGGCATGGCGCTGCTGATGGCGCTGGGGCGCGTCAGCGGGGCGGACTTCCTCAAAATGCTGGGACTGGGCGGCTTCCTGCCGCTTGACCGCGCGCTGGAAAAGGCGGATGCGGAGGATTTTGTCCGCGGGCTGAACCAGAAGGCAGCGGCGGCATACGAGTCCGTGACCGGGCATCCGATTGACATGGGGCAGGTGTCGGACGAGGCGAACGCCATGCAGCGCATCATCGACCACTTCGGGCTGCTTTCGTTCATCGACGCGGCAAAAGCGCTGATGACCTGCCCGCACTACATGATGGCGCACCCCGAAGAGGGGTACATCGGCACATATTTCTATATCGTCATGAACGGAATTCAGGATTTTGTGCCGTTCATCTGGCGTTCGGGCGATCCGCCGCGCCGCATGACGGTGGAGCAGCTGCCGCATGACATGGTGACACAGGACATGCCGGGACTGTACAACCGCCGCCTGCAAAAGCCCGACCGGCGCAAGCACCTGCCGATTACGCGGCGTGACCCGCGTCCGGGCGGCGACACGCGCCATCACCTGCCCCTGCTGACGGCAGGGACGGTGCAGCCGAACGAGAAAATCTACCCGGTGGAAGACATTGAACTGCGATAACCCACAATCATAAGAAAAGAGGCTTTTCCCATGTCCGATTACCGCATTGAAACCAAGTGTGTTCAGGCAGGCTACACGCCCGGCAACGGCGAGCCGCGCCAGATTCCGATTATCCAGTCCACCACCTTCAAATACGCCACGAGCGAGGACATGGGCAAGCTCTTTGACCTCGAAGCGTCCGGGTATTTCTATTCCCGCCTGCAAAACCCGACGTGCGACCACGTTGCGGCGAAAATCGCGGCGCTGGAGGGCGGCAGTGCAGCCATGCTGACCGGCTCCGGTCAGGCAGCGAACTTTATGGCGCTGTTCAATATCTGCGAGGCAGGCAGCCACATCGTCGCGTCGTCCTCCATCTACGGCGGCACGTTCAACCTAATTGCCGTGACGCTGAAGAAGATGGGGATTGAGTCCACCTTCGTCTCCCCCAACGCGACGGACGACGAGCTTGACCGCGCCTTCCGCCCGAACACGCGCGCAATGTTCGGCGAAACGATTGCCAATCCCGCGCTGACCGTGCTGGACATTGAGAAATTCGCTCAGGCGGCGCATCGGCACGGCGTTCCGCTGATTGTGGACAACACCTTCCCCACGCCCGTCAACTGCCAGCCGATTCGGTGGGGCGCGGACATTGTGACCCACTCGACGACAAAGTACATGGATGGTCACGGCGCTGCGCTCGGCGGCGTCATCGTGGACAGCGGTAATTTCGACTGGATGGCGCACGCGGAGAAGTATCCGGGGCTCTGCACGCCCGACGAAAGCTACCACGGCATCACCTATGCCGAGAAATTCGGCAATGCAGGCGCATACATCACCAAATGCACCAGCCAGCTGATGCGCGATTTGGGCTGCGTGCAGTCCCCGCAAAATGCGTTCATCCTCAATCTGGGGTTGGAGAGCCTGCATGTGCGGATGCCGCGCCACTGCGAGAACGCGATGGCGGTCGCGCAGTTCCTCGAAAAACAGCCGCAGGTGGCGTCCGTCAGCTATCCGCACCTGCCGTCCAGCCCGTACTACGCCCGCGCGATGAAGTACATGCCGAACGGCGGCTGTGGGGTGGTGTCGTTCGTCTTGAAGGGCGGACGTCCCGCGGCGGAGGCGTTCATGAAGCGGCTGACTTTGGCGGCGATTGAGACGCACGTCGCCGACGCGCGGACGTGCTGCCTGAATCCGGCGACCTCCACCCATCGGCAGATGACCGAGGAGCAGCTGACAGTTGCGGGCATTCCGGCGGGCATGGTACGCATCAGCGTCGGACTGGAGAGCAAGGACGACCTGATTGCCGACCTTGCGCAGGCGTTGTCCGGCATCGAAGCATGAGCGCGTACATCAATCGGTATTTCCTGCTGATGGCGGTGTTTTTGCCCCTATGGTGCATCATTCGCCGCCCTTGGAAGCACTGGAGCCTGCACGAAGGCTGCCTGATGGCGTTCGCGGCGCTGTTGTTTTCGCTGCTGTGCCTGGTGCTGCGCGGCACATGGGCTGCGCCGGGAGATATGCTGGCGTCCGCGCTGCATCGGCTGCGGACGGGCGAGGGCATTCAGCTGCGGCTGTTCCGCACCATTACGCGGCAGCTGCGGTACGCCCGGCATGAGGAGATGCTCATCAACATCTGGGGAAACATCCTGCTCTTCATCCCCTACGGCTTCTTCCTGCCGCTGCTGTGGAAGCGGTATCGCCATCCGCTGCAACTTTCGCTGATGTGCCTGCTGCTGCCCTTGAGCATCGAAACGTGCCAGTTGTTCATCCGCCGCATGACGGATGTGGATGACCTGCTGCTGAATTTCGCGGGCGGGATGATTGGCGGCGGGTTGTTCGCGCTGGTGCATATGGTATTCCCCAAATTCACTGATAAGGCGCTTGTGCGCGGATAAGCAAACGAAAACGTCCCCTTCCGGCAATGGAACGGGACGTTTTCGTTATTTCTGCTTCTTATGATACCCACAGTCGCAGTACGGTCCGCCGGACGCAAGCGTGTATTCGCGCACAAAGTCCGACGCTTCGCCCGCTTCCGCCATCGTGTAATCCAGTCGGCACATGGCGGGCGTGAGGTCATACAGCCCCAGCTCCTTCGTCATCACACAGATGCCGCACTTATAGAACCGCGCCTCGTAGCCGCTGTCATCCGCATAGGGCAGATAGTCCATGTTCCACGAGTAGGGGTTGCGGTCGGCGGCGCGTAGCTTCTCCGCCTGTTTCATCCCCGCAATGTCCTTGTCAGAGAACTTGTTCTTCCCGCTCTTGCGGCAGAACCAGCGCATCGCGGGCGTCATCATGGACTTCGCGTAGTAATCCGTCAGCGTCTGCACGGTCGGGCGCTTGGGCATATGCAGCACATACGCGCAGAGCATCGCGCAGTTGACGAGGTTCATCTGGAAGCGGTCGCCCGGCTCAAAATCCGGCACGCGCGCGATAATCCGCCGATACTCCTGCTTCGCCGCCTTCTCCGTTGCCTTGGCGGATTCCGCCGACTGCCCCAGCACCGCCATCAGCTGATGCGTGAACGAGCGATGGAACAGCATCCACATGCCCATCGGTATTCCTGCATACTTCATGCGCTTGCCTCCCCTTGCTTTCGCGAATGAGTTTGTTATGTCAAACTCATTGTAGCGCATTTTCGAAGGATTGGCAAGAGGGAATGCTGAATTTTTATCAGAACAGGGTCATGGTAATAGCCACAGGCGCAAGCAGCCATGTCATGGCATATTGCGCCATGATGAACAGCAGCGCCAGTCCCAGCACAACGCAGCAGAAAACGCCGAACCCCGTTCCACACGCTTCCGGCACCAGTTCAATCAGAATGTACATCCTCTATTTCCTCCCCTATCCGCCTAATAAATTCGCTCCGGACGCATAGCGGTGCAGGCTGCGTCCGGAGCGTGTCTTTTGTGGGGCGGAAAGCAAACCGCAATAAGTGGAAGGGGGCGGGCTTTCCGCGGCAGGCGTCGCGTAACCGGTGTATTCGATGCCTGTCCCGAATTTCTTCGGCATTTTTAGCATACCACGAAGTGCGGTTGCATGGTAGTCCACTTTTTCGCGATTTTCCGCCACTTTTCCAAAAACGACAAACACCCCCGCACCACGTTCGGCGCGGGAGTGCAAGGAAACATCAAAAATTACGGGACATATCGTACTTGGAATAGAACTCTTTGCGGAAATCAAGGAAGCAGTCGTTGGCAATGGCTTCGCGAATCTGCTCCATCAGGTGAATCAGGAAGCGCAGGTTGTGAATTGACGCAAGCCGTCCGCCGGTGATTTCGCCCGCCTTGAGCAGGTGGCGCACATACGCGCGGGAGAAATGCTGGCAGGCGTAGCAGTCGCATTCGGCGTCAATCGGGCCGAAATCGTGCGCGTACTGCGCGTTCTTGACGACGACGCGTCCCTTGCTCGTCAGCACCGTGCCGTTGCGGGCGATTCGCGTCGCCAGCACGCAGTCGAACATATCCACGCCGCGCAGCACGCCCTCCAGCAGGCAGTCCGGCGTACCGACGCCCATCAAGTAGCGCGGCTTGTTGACCGGCATGTACGGCGCGATTTCATCCAGCATCTCGTACATCACGGGCTTGGGTTCACCGACAGACAATCCGCCGATGCCGTAGCCGATGAAGTCCATATCCGCCAGCGTCTTGGCGCTCTCAATGCGCAAATCCTTGTAGAACGCGCCCTGCACGATGCCGAACAGCGCCTGATCTTCCTTCGTGTGATGCTTCTTGCAGCGCTCCGCCCAGCGGTGGGTGCGCTCCATGTTGATTTTCGCGGTGTTGTAATCGCAGGGGTACGGGCTGCACACGTCAAACGCCATGCAAATATCCGACCCCAGCTTCTGCTGGATATCCATCGACTCTTCCGGCCCGATGAAGTGGCGCGAACCGTCCAGATGGCTCTGGAACGTCACGCCCTCCTCCTTAATCGTGCGGATGCCGGCAAGCGAAAATACTTGGAATCCGCCGCTGTCGGTCAGAATCGGCTTGTGCCAGTCCATGAAGTTGTGCAGTCCGCCCGCCTCCTGCACGAGGTCTTCGCCGGGGCGCAGGTGCAGGTGGTAGGTGTTTGACAGCAGAATCTGCGTGCCGATTTCCTCCATCTCGCGGGGCGTCATGGCTTTCACGCACGCTGCCGTGCCGACGGGCATGTAAATCGGCGTTTGAATGTCGCCGTGCGGCGTGTGCAGCACGCCCAGTCGCGCGCCAGACTGCTTGCAAATGTGCTTGAGTTCATAGGAAAAAGGTTGTGTCACGGCTCAATTCCTCCGTTGTCCGGGATGTCGGGGTTCAAAATCGCTTCGGCAGAGTTGTTGAAGCGGATGGCCATATCGGTCAGTTCTTCGGCGTAGCAGTTCCAAATGGAGCCGCACGGAAGGTTCTGGAAGGTCATGATTTCCTTGCGCGTCGGATGCTCGAACACCAGCCGGTAGCCCCACAGGGCAATCTGCTGCCCCGCAATGCCGCGCCCGTACTTATTGTCGCCCCACAGCGGCGCGCCCATGTTCGCCATCTGCACGCGGATTTGGTGATTCCGCCCCGTTTGCAGGCGGATGGCACACAACGCCGTGCCGTTCTTGCGCGCAAGGCACTCGCCGGACAGCATCGCCAGCTGCGCGCCCTTCTCGTCCGCGTCGCAGATTTCGACCTTGTTGAGGTACTCGTTCTTTTTCAGGTAGTCGATGCAGGTGAAGCGGTCTTTGACGCGCCCCTCGACGACGCAGAGGTACTCGCGCCCCATCTCGTGTTCACGCATCTGCGCAGAGAGCCGGGACGCCGCCTTGCTCGTGCGCGCAAAGACCATCAGCCCGCCAACCGGGCGATCCAGCCGGTGCACCAGCCCCAGATACACCGCACCGGGCTTGTTGTACTTGATTTTGATGTACTCCTTGAGCTGCGTGAGGATGTCGGTATCGCCCGTCTTGTCCGCCTGCGAGAGCATATTCGGCGGCTTGACAGCGACGATGACGTGGTTATCCTCGTACTGCACGTCGATATTCGCCAGCTGATGCAGCGGGAATTCGTTCATTTAGCCGACCACCTTCCGCTTGCGCCGCAGGGCAGCACACCGCCCGTCTTCACCGGCAGGCAAAGCTCCTGCGCGTCGATGATGCCCCCATGGCAGCTGCTGACGCACTTCATCAGCATATTGCTGAGGACGCTGGCCTGAAAGCCCGTCGTGTAGCTGTTGATGAGGAAAAACAGCGGCTTGTCGGAGAGTACCTTCGCGCTCGTATCAACCAGCCCGAACAGTTCGTTTTCCAGCTTCCACACCTCGCCCGACGGCCCGCGCCCATAGCTCGGCGGATCCATCAGGATGCCGTCGTAGGTGTTGCCGCGGCGGATTTCCCGCTGCACAAACCGCAGCGCGTCCTCGACAATCCAGCGGCTCCTTTCCTCCGGCAGCTTCGATAACTCGCGGTTCTCCTTGCCCCACTGAATCATGCCCTTCGCGGCATCGACGTGGGTGACGTGCGCGCCTGCCGCCATGCAGGCCAGCGTCGCGCCGCCGGTGTAGCCGAACAGGTTCAATACGCGGATGTCCTTGCGCCCGCTATTGCGGATGAGGTTGCCCATCCACACCCAGTTCGCCGCCTGTTCCGGGAAAAGCCCCGTGTGCTTGAATCCCGTCGGGCGGACGTAAAACCGCAAATCTTGGTGCTGAATCGTCCAGCGCTCCGGCAGGCGGGTCAAAAACTCCCACTCGCCGCCGCCCTTCTCCGAGCGGTGATAATGCGCCTGCGCCTGTTTCCACAGCGCCGGATCTGCCTTGGGCCAAATCGTCTGCGGATCAGGCCGCCGCAAGATGACATTCCCCCACCGTTCGAGCTTCTCCCCGTCGCCCGTATCCAGCACCTCATAATCTTCCCATGTATTCGCTAAAAACATAATAACTCCTTTTAAGCGGCGCAAGGGGCTTCGCCCCTGACCCCACCAGAGGCGCTGCCTCTGGACTCCGCAAGGGACTTCGTCCCTTGACCCTTTCGCGCGATTCAGTCGGTGACACTTTCAGGCTATGCCCGCGTGTTTATGCGGGATTTCGCGTCTGCGGACGCGACCAGAGGCGCTGCCTCTGGACTCCGCAAGGGACTTCGTCCCTTGACCCTTTCGC